>Ga0163149_10000264_pt1 | contig 69605 bp, 61 predicted proteins | sample OliLakLV19MP5G1_FD_148604 | JGI IMG/M metagenome (GOLD analysis project Ga0163149, IMG submission 148604) | Freshwater microbial mat bacterial communities from Lake Vanda, McMurdo Dry Valleys, Antarctica - Oligotrophic Lake LV.19.MP5.G1 | ecosystem: Environmental > Aquatic > Freshwater > Lake >...
CTCCCAAGGCGGCCGGCTGCAGGCCGACGAAGCGCGCGCGCGCGCGGCGTATTCGGAAGGAGTCGAGATCTATCGCCAGAGGGTGCTCGTCGCGTTCCGCGAGGTGCAGGACGCGCTGACGGCGACGAAGCTCTACGCGGAACAATCGGCGGCCCAGAATCGCGCCGTGACCTCGGCGCAGCGCGCATCCAGCCTCTCGCGCACGCGATTCGACGCCGGATTCGTGAGCTTTCTCGACGTCGTGGACGGTGACCGGGCGCGGCTCGCTGCCGAACGAGCCGCTGCGACCTTGCAAGGTCGACGCTTCGTGAACGCGGTCCAGCTCGTCCGCGCGCTCGGCGGCGGCTGGGACTCGGCCGCGCTGCCCGAGATCGTGGCGAACGAATGAGGCGATATCGCGGGATGGAAGGAATTCACATCACGCCGTCGAACTCGAGCGCCGTCTCCTTCAAGGGCTTCCGATTGACGCGGTGCACGGCACCGAGCACGCGGCGCATCGCCTTGCGATACGCAGCGCTCTCCGCCGGTGCGTAGCGATAGCGCGAGCGGGCGTAGCGATACTCCCATTCGAGCTCGCTCAAGCCGGGGAAGCGACTCGGATCCTTCTCGAAGTCCTTCGCGAAGCGCGCTCCGACGAGCGCGTTGAAGCGATTGAGCCGCACGCGATCGAGCCAGGGCGAGTTCTTCTCGAGGAAGTCGGCCGTCCGGTCGAGGTCCGACGCTTCCTCGCCGGGATATCCCTGGATCATCGTGCAGCGCACGCTGATGCCGGCTTCGCTCGCGTTGCGCAGGAACTCGGCGTTCGTATCCACGTTCGTGCCCTTGTCCATCGCATCGAGAATGCGCTGGCTGCCCGATTCGAGCCCGAACGTCACGCGCGTGAGCCCGCCCTTTGCGGCGGCGCGCAGATCGTTCGCATCGAGCCCGTTGGGTCGCTCGGGTCCGACGTGAACCGCGCAGATCCACTTCGCGTTCGGCACGCGCGCGGGCAATTCGTTGGCGATTCCACGCCAAGTCTCGAGGTTCGAGTTCAGCTTGATGTCGAGGAACGTGACGTTCTTCGTGCGGTACCGCGTCGTCTGTTCCTCGATCTCGTCGAGGACCGTCGCGGGACTTCGCGACCTGTACCCGCGGCCGTTGGCGGTCACGATGTCCGCACAGAACGTGCAGCGCGCCCAACCGCAGCCGCGGCCGGTCAAGACGGGAACGATGCGATGCGGGTAGAGATCCCAGGGGAAATCGGCGTAGTCAGGATGCGGAAGCCCGTCGAGCGCGCGCAGCGGCGGAGCCGTCGGCCCGCTGCGCCCATCGGGCAGGAACACGCCGGGATGGCGCTCGAGATCGCGTTTCGCGACGACGTCGCGCACGAGGTCCGCGATGTACGCCTCGACTTCTCCGCCGACGACCGCGACGACACCCGGGATCGAGCGCCACTCGTCGGCGATGCGCGGCTGGTTGAACGCGGGCCCGCCGAGGAGAACGGGAACGCCCGCCTGCAGCGCAACGGCCGCGACTTCGACGCACAGTTCATAACTGTCCGTGTAGGTCGAGAGCAGTATCGCGTCGGGTCGATCGGCTAGGCGTCGACGAACTTCTGCGACGACGCGGCCCTCGGGTCGGGATCGCCAACGCGAACGCAAGCCACCGATCATGCGCCGCGGCGCGTCGATCCAGGTCCTCGTCGAATAGGAGATCCGGCGCTCGACGTGATCCAGGAAACTCTCGCGCTTCTCGCGCACGCCGCTCGGTACGCCGTGCATCAACGGCGAGAGCACATCGACCTGAAATCCATCGCGACGCAACACGGCGACGAGATATCCGACGGCGATCGTCGGGTAGTACGCGAAGTTGTTGAGATCGACGACGAGCAGACGGTTCGAGTGCGATTCCATCGGGGTCGTCCTGGGGGGGAAGGGAAGACGAAGACCGCGCCGGCGTGTCCAACGGGAAAGCGCGCGGCGGACTCGATCGAATGCTAACGGGAGTGCGCAAGCTGTGCAGCGGACTCGGGTGCCGACCGTGAATCTCGGGCTGGATACGCAGCGATTCGGATTGGAAAATGATGCCCAGCCCGCGAGCGATCGACGCCCGGCGACGCGCCGGTCCGCTCCGACCCGCCGAGCCGAAGGAATCAGCCGATCCGGAAGTCATCACGGTGACGCAACAGCGCGACGAGATCGCGCGCCGCGGCTGCCTTCGTACGTTTCGGTATCGCGATCCGCACACCATCCGCGCCCAGGACGACGAGCGCAGTCGTGTCCGCGTTCAACGCTACCGGCCCGTTCAAGACGATCCAGTCGGCGCCCTTCTCCGCGAGCTTCGCCAGCGCGCGACGCTCGCCAGCGCCGGTCTCGAGCGCGAACGCGACGACGACGCGGTCGGGATCACGCTCGCCCCCGGTCAGCGTCGCGATCACGTCAGGATTGCGCACGAGATCGATGCGCGCTCGCTTCGCGCCGCCATCTTTCGCCCGCCATTTCCCCGCGAGTTGCTTCGCAGGCCGCCAATCGGCGACCGCGGCGGCCATGAAGAGCGCATCGGCGCTTCGCCACTCCTTCTTCGCCGCCGCCAGCATGTCTCGCGCGCTCTCGACATCGATGCGGCGCACGCCCTTCGGAGTTGCGAGCGTCACCGGACCCGCGACGAGCACGACGTCGTGACCCGCGCGCACGGCCGCCTCGGCGATCGCGAAGCCCATGCGCCCGCTGGAATCGTTCGAGAGGAAACGCACGGGATCGATGCGCTCGCGCGTCGGACCGGCGGTGACGAGGACGCGCATGCGTGAGCGGCGACGAGGTTCGGCTTTGGGCATGACGGCGAGTTTGGCTCCGCGCGCCCGAAGAGTCACGAAGTCGACTTGCCGCGCTTCGCTCGAGCCGCACTCGGCTTCGCGTTCGCATCGGGGAACAACACGGCGTGCAGACGATCGCCGAAGACTTCGTGTGCAGCGAGAACGACTTGCGAGACGAGGAGCGCCCCGAAGACCGCGGCTCTGCCCCACAAGACCGACAGGAAGCTGCACGCCAGACCGGCCAGGATCAGCCTGCGTAGCAAGAACCCGACACGCGGCTCGAGAACACTCTTCGCGGTGGTGCCCGTGCTCGTTGCGAGCATCGTCACGGCATGCGGCGCATGGAGCACCAGCAATCCTCCGAACGCGTAGAAAACCCAGCCGTTCTGCAGCAATTCTCCCGGATCGAGATCGGCACGAGCCAGCACGCTTCCCGCGAGCACGAACACGACGACGCCGACCGCGAAGGTGAGCAATCCGGCGACGATCCCGAAGACGAGGACGCCCGTCACGACCGCGTTGTAGAGGTCCTTCTCGCCGGCCGCGTGCTGCTCGCGCGCGACGAGGATCGACGCGACGGCGACCACGGCCCAGAGACTCGCGATGGTGTCGAGAGCGACGACACTGATCGCTTGGATGCCCGACCATCCGAGCATCACGACGCCCGCGACCGGAACCATGTGGCGCGCCACGATTCCGTACGTGCGCGGCTCGCGTAGAGCTCCCCGCCAATCGAGTTGGCCCACGAGCGTCCGTGCGAGGCTCGCGCGTCGTGCCACGCGAAATCAGCGACCGAGCAGGGACTCGAGGATCTCGGCGATGAGCATCGGTTCGGGCAGTCGCCCCGGGCCGACGTCACCGCACGCCATCGAACCGTCCTCGGGCTCGATCATGCGCCAACCGTCCTCGCGCAACCGCCCGAGGTTTCGCTGAACCGCGGGTGCGAGCAACATGGCCGGGTTCATCGCCGGAGCGATCACGCGCGGCTTGTTCTGAGCGAGCGCGAGCGCCGTCGTCGCCAGCAAGTCGTCCGCGAGCCCGTTCGCGAGTCGACCGACGAGGTCCGCGCTGGCAGGCGCGATGACCAGCGCGTCGGCCCACTTCGCGAGGTCGATGTGATCCATCGCCGCGTGACGGTGCGCGCCGAATTCATCGACGAAAGCCGGCTCGCCGGTGACGGCCTCGAAGAGCTGCGGGTTCACGAGTTCCGCCGCGCGTCGCGTGAGCACCGCGCGAACGCGATGGCCGCGCTGGGTCAACTTGCTCGCGAGATCGCAGGCCTTGTAGACGGCGACGGATGCGCTCGCGCCGAGAAGGACGTTCGCCATGGGATCATCCTCGCCGCAAAGGTGGCTCGAGGTCCAGCCCGCTCGGCTGGAGGGCGAATCATGTTCCCTTCGTGTTCCGGTCGAAGTACGGAACCTGCGACTCCTCGTTCGGACGTTGTGGCTCGGCGGGGGATTGGTCCTGCTTGCTTCGGCTGGCGCGGCGCTGTGGTTGCACGAAGCCCGCATCGCCCGCGTCGTCGACCGCGAGATGAAGGCCATCGATGCAGCGCGGCCCGTCACGGAGGACTCGCGGCGAGTCGAGCACGCGATCGACGATCTCCACGCACTCATCCGTGTCTGTGGTTCGGAGGATGCGAATCACGGCGCAACGTGGAAGTGGGCGATCGGGTTCGATGCCGCGCCACGCGACGAGTTGGACTGGAACGCGCCGTTCTTCGCCGAGGTCGACGCGCTCGTCCTGAGTCCGTCCTTCGAGCGCGTACTCGAGAGCGACGCGCGGCTCGAATCCACCCCCTCGCTGCTGTGGGGGCGGAGCAGAACGAATCTGCTGTCCGCTCGCGCCGTGGTCGATGCCCGGGACGGTCGTAGCGAAGAAGGTGCAAGACGCTTGGCACAAGCCCTCGACGTCGGACGCGCGCACTTCGGTGCCGGAGGAGTCAGCGCGATCCTACATCTAGCTTGGATACCGTCGTTCTCGACGCCTGTCGAGTGATCCTCGAATCGGCGGAAGCGAACGCGAGCGTGCTTGCCCGAGCTCTACTCCCGCGGATTGCCCGTGCGCGTGAAAGCGACCGCTTCATCCAATGCCTGCGTTGGGAATCGGTGGGCTGGTTGAAGGAGAGATATGGAAGCACGGACGTTTCCGAGTGGTCCTTTCGCTGGCAGGTCCGTCGTCGAGCGCTCGATCGGCTCGCAGAACTCGATACTGGCGGCACAAGGCTCGTCGAACTCGCTGCGCCCCAGTTCCGCTCCTCTGTCGCGACGACCCGCGAAGCGAACGAGTTGCGCATGACGGTCGCCGAGGTCGCGCTGAGAGCGGCGGCCCACGTGGAAGATCACGGCACCTGGCCGACGCATCTCACCGACATCGTCCCGCCCGAGTCCGAGGAACGCGTGTGGGCCGCCGGGATCACTTGGTCCATTCACGGTGACGAAGCCCGCCTCGTCGCGGCGCTCGATCCCAACTCGAACCACCTCGGCGAGTGGACGCTGCGCTGAGAGCCCGTGAAAAAATGGATGGTGCGGGCTCTCAGACTCTAGTGGCGCCGCTCCTCAGCGCGTCGCCCGTGAATTCTTCACGGCCTCTGAGCGGAGAGATCAGCGCAATCGGGTCGAAGTCGGCGCGTCCAGGCCGACCAACCGACGCACCTCCGCCACGGCGCGCGTGAGATCGTCGTTCACCACGATGTGGTCGTAGTTCACGCGCTCGCGCCACTCGTCCTCGGCCTTGTGCAAGCGGCGTTCGAGCACCTCGGGCGCCTCGGTGCCGCGCGCGACGAGTCGCTTGCGCAACTCCTCGAAGTCGGGCGGTGCGATGAACACGTACAGACCCGGCTCGCCGAGCGCGCGCAATTGATTCGCGCCCTGCACGTCGATCTCGAGCAGGTAGACCTTGCCACTGACGAGCGCGTCACGCACCGGCGCGCGCAAAGTGCCGTAGAGATTGCCGTAGACCTCGGCATGCTCGAGGAAGGCACCTTCCGAGATCATGCGACGAAAATCCTCAGGGAGGATGAAGCGGTAGTCGCGCCCGTCGACTTCGCCGGGCCGCGGTTTCCGCGTCGTCGCCGACACGCTGAACTGGACGCGCGAATCGTCGAGGAGCTTCTTGCAGATCGTGCTCTTGCCGGCGCCCGAAGGTCCCGAAATCACGAGCATGCGGCCGGTCGATTCCGACATGGGTCTACTCCACGTTCTGGACTTGCTCGCGCAGACGCTCGACGAGCGTCTTGAGTTCGACGACGAGATGCGCGGCCTCGGCGTCGTTGCACTTCGACCCGATCGTGTTGGCCTCGCGGAAGAGCTCCTGCACGAGGAAATCGAGCGGACGTCCGGCCGGGGCATCACTGGCGACGAGTGCGTCGAACTGCGCGATGTGGCTCGCGACGCGCGTCAATTCCTCGGCGACGTCCATCTTGTCGGCCAGGAGCGCGACTTCGCGCGCGAGGTCGGAGTCGTTCGGTTGGCGCGCGGTCTTCCCGACGTCGAGGAGTTCCGCGACGCGCTTCTTCAGCGCGGCGTGCTGCTCGCCGACGACCTTCGGCATGCGCTTCTCGAGCTTCTTGGCGACCTCGCGAATGGCCTTGCCGTTCTTCTTGAGGTCCGCGGCGAGCGCTTTCCCCTCGCGCATCCGCATCGAGTCGAGGCCTTCGAGCGCGCCGGTCAAGGCCCCCATCACGAGGGCTTCGTCGGCGTCCCCGCGTTCGTCGCGATCGTTCGCGGCGAGGACGCCGGGAAGACCGAGCAGCGTCTCGAGCGAGTAGTCGGCCTCGAGTCCCGCCGCCTTCGTCGCGCGCGCGATCTCGACGCACCACGCGCGCAGCGCCTTCTCGTCGATACGCGCCGCCGGGCCACGCGGACGTTCGACGTCGACGCCGATCGTGATCGAACCGCGTGAGAGCTTCGCGCGCACGGCCGCTTCGATCTGCATCTCGAGGTGCGCCAGCGCTTGGGGCAGGCGCGATTTCACCTGCAAATGCCGGTGATTCACGGCCCGGATCTCGACTCGCGCTTCCGCACCGCCGGCGGTAGCCGCCGCAGCGCCGAAGCCGGTCATCGAGCGCAACATCAGCCCACAGCCCGTGAACTGCGAAGGGGGTCTCGCGCCACTGAGCGGTGCAACAGGATGCCGAGAGGCCGTTGGATCGACTGCTTCACTGCGCCTCAGCTTCCCGGTCGACTGCCGGGCTTCACGGCCTTGGAACCGGTCTTGCACAGCGGGCAATCCGCCGGCTCCCAAGCGACCGCGTTCACATCGACGAGAGCGAAGAGCGGCAGTCCGTCGCGCTCGAACGGGTTGGCTCCAGAGCGGTTCACGATGCAACCGGCAGCTTGCGGACGCACACCGAGCTGGTGCAGCAACTCGACGACTTCGCGCGCGGATCCGCCGGTCGTCATGACGTCCTCGACGACGAGGATTCGATCCGTGGGCTTCACTTGGAAGCCGCGACGAAGCTCCATCTCGTCGCCCTTGCGCTCGGTGAACTGGGCCCGCGTGCCCATCGCGCGCGCGACCTCGTAGGCCCACGTCACGGCTCCCATCGCGGGACCGATCACGATGTCGTACGGCTGCGCGTGCACGCTCCGCACGCGGCGCGCCATCTCCAGCGCGAGCTGCTCGGCCTTCTTCGGGTGCTCGAGCAACAGCGCGCACTGGAAATAGCGATCGCTGTGCTTCCCCGACGAAAGGATGAAGTGCCCTTCCAGCATCGCCCCCGTCTCACGGAAGAGATCGAGGATCAAGTCCTTGTCCATCACGGCGCTCATGAGCGACTCCCGAGTGAGGTGCGTGGCCTGATCGATCAACCGCCGGCCGGCGGCGTGCCCGCGTCACCACCCGCAGGGGCGACCGGCGGCGCCTGGATGACGGCCGGCGGCGTGTTGCCGAAGTCCGGCACGACCGAATCATCCGCGCTGTTGCGGTTCAGCATGTGGATGCCGAGGGCGCTGACGATGAAGATCGCGCCTGTCCATCCGGTGAACTTGTGGATGCCCGAAGCCGCGACGCCGAACGTCTGCTGGCCCGCGGTGCCCAGCGCATCGGTGAGTCCGCCGCCTTTGCCCTCTTGGAGCAGGATGACGATCGTCAGCACGATCGCCGAGACGATGAAGACGATGTAGAGGAGCGTGATGAAAAGGGCAGTGTTCATGGTGACTCTGGCTTCGAGGCGATCAGCGGAATTCGAGCAGCGGCAGGAACGATTCGGGTTTCAGCGAGGCGCCGCCGACGAGCACGCCGTCGACGCCCGGTACCGCCATCAAGGCGCGGACATTGTCCGGTTTGACGCTACCGCCGTACAGGATGCGCGTGCGATCGGCCGCGGACTCGTTGTAGAGCCCGCCCAGCACGCCGCGCAGGTAGGCGTGGACCTCGCCGGCTTGGGCCGGGGTCGCGTTCAACCCGGTGCCGATGGCCCACACGGGTTCGTACGCGACAGTCACGCGCGATTGCAGCGCGCGCCCGTCGATCCCGGCGAGCCCGCGCGCGAGTTGATCCGCCACGACTTGCTCCGTGCGCTTCGCTTGGCGTTCCGCGAGCGTCTCGCCGACGCACAGGATCGGCGACAGACCGTGTTCGAGCGCGAGCTTCACCTTGCGACCGATGAGATCGCTGCCCTCGCCGTACACGTGACGGCGCTCGGAGTGTCCGAGAAGGACGTAGGTCACGCCGACGTCGACGAGCATCGCGGCCGAGACTTCACCGGTGAAAGCACCCGCGACCTCGTCGCTCGCGTTCTGCGCGCCGCAGCGGACCATGGATCCGGCCAGCGCGCGCGAAATCTCGTCCAAGTAGACGAACGGCGGGAAAACGGCCACTTCGACGTCGTCGCGGCGTCCGACGGAGTCGCGCACGGTGAGTGCCAAACCGAGCGCACTCTTGCGCTCGAGGTTCATCTTCCAATTCCCCGCCACGAACGGTTTGCGCGTGCTCATCGTTCGATGGAAGACAGGGACGGTTCGATGAGGCGCCGCGAATCGAGCGCCGCAATCGCGCGCGTGTCGGCCGCGATTTGACCGAAAGTCTCAGGGGTTACGGCTTGCGAGCCGTCCGAGTGGACCTCGCTCGGATCCGGATGGACCTCGACGATCAATCCGTCGGCACCGGCCGCGATCCCCGCGCGTGCGAGCGGGCGCACGAGATCGCTGCGACCGGCCGCGTGACTCGGATCGACGATGACGGGCAAGTGCGTGGCGCGCTTCAAGTGCGCGACGGCGCCGACGTCGAGCAGGTTGCGCGTCGTCGGATCGAAGCCGCGCACGCCGCGCTCGCACAAGATCACGTCGCGATTGCCCTGCGCGAGCACGAACTCCGCCGCTTGGCACAGTTCGCGAATCGTGGCCGAGAACGCGCGCTTCAGGAGCACGGGCTTCCCGTACTTCCCGACTTCGACGAGCAGTGGCGCGTTCTGCATCGAGCGCGCGCCGATCTGGAACATGTCGGTGACGGCGCCGACCGCTTCGACGTCGCGCGGATCGAGCACCTCGGTCACGATGCCGATGCCGGTTTCGGCGCGAACGCGCGCGAGCAGCTCGAGGCCTTCGTGCTTCATGCCCTGGAACGAATACGGCGACGAACGCGGCTTCCAGGCACCGCCGCGCAGGAGTGTCGCGCCGTGTCGCTGGACTTCGCGCGCGATCTCGAGCAGTCGCGGCCAGCTCTCGACGGCGCACGGCCCCGCGATCAGCGAAACGGATCCGCCGCCGAAACGCGCTTCGCCGACCGTGACGACGGTGTCGGGACGACCCGCGCGCTCGTGCAACTCCGTCGCGGTGCCCGCATCCAAGATCGCGGAGACGCCGACGAGATCCTCGAAGCGCGAGCGATGCTCGGGGCGACCGAGACCCTCGAGCCGCAACAGTTCCTTGCGCTCGTCGAGGAACGAGGGCCGGTAGCCGAGCTCGCGCGCGAGCTCCAAGACGGCCTGGAGCTGTTCGGGCGGCAAGGCCTTGCGCAGTCGCAGGAGCATGGCGGCGTGGGTGTCGGCCGGACTCGAAGCCCCGTGCCGAATCCGGGCAGTATGGATCGCCGCGCGCGGAGCGTCAACGCACGCGTCGGACGTCCGTGGCTTCGCTGCCCGTCCGTTGGCACGATCCGCACGCCATGGCCGCCGATCGTCCCTTGCTCGACGCCCTCCTGGCGCTGGAACCGCTGCGCGACCTACCCCGCACCGGGTGGGTGCTGCGCGGGGTCCGCACGCCCGAATCGATCGGCGATCACGTCCTTTCCACGTGTTTTCTGGTCCTGGCAGCCGGGCCTCGGGTCGAACCGCGCCTCGATGTCGAGCACGCGATCGCTCTCGCGCTCGTCCACGACGTGGCGGAGGCCGTGCTCGGCGACCTGCCCCGGACGGCGGCGCGACTCCTGCCCGATGGCGCGAAGGTCGCGGCCGAGAATCATGCGGCGCGTGAACTTCTCGAACCACTCTCCGAGCCCGCGCTGAGTCTGTGGGACGAGATCCAGACGTGTGTCACGCGTGAGGCGCGCTTCGTGAAGCTGTGCGATCGATTGCAGCTCGGGATCGAACTGTCGGCCCTCCATCGGTCGGGGCAACGCGGTCTCGACGATTTTCGCGAGACGATCGCGAGCCTCGACTGCTCCGAATTCCCGCCGCTCTCAGTTCTGCGCGCGGAGATCCTGCAGCACGTCGGCCCGGACGTGAGCTCGCGGACCCGATGAGTGCGGATCCGAGGCCTCCGTTCTGGCGGAATTGGACTCTGCTCGTCCCGATCGTCGGGCTCGCTGCGGTCGGACTCGCGCTGCTCATCCACGACCCGCGCACTCCGCGCACGATTCCGATCCAACTCACGCCGCCAGCGCAGACGGAGCTCGCCGAGATCCCGCTCCCCGCTCGCGTTCGTTCCATCGAGGGACGCGTCGTCGATGCAGACGACGTCGCGCAAGTCGGCGCATGGGTGTGGCTCCTCTCCGGTGACGAGCCGCGCTGGACGAACACGGGCGAGGACGGAACGTTTCGGCTGGCCGGACTCCAGCGTGGACCTTGGGATGCGCGCGTGGTGGCCGAAGACCATCGCCCGTACGCATTCGTCCTGTCCGAGTCGAGCGCCGCGATCGTCGTGCGCCTACCCGATTCACGTCGCGCGGCGCCGGTCGTCGCACCTCTCGTTCGCGCTCGATTGCTCGGAACCCTGATCGGTACGGCGGATCAAGAGCTGGATGGCGCGGAAATCGTGCTCACTCCGACGGCTGCGCCCGAGTCGATCGACGCGCCGTTGCCCAGGCGCACTCGCGCTGACCCGACGGGACGCTTCGCGTTCGAACAGCTCATCGTCGGCGAGTACAGCGTCGCGGTGCTCCCGGGTTGGGCGAGTGGCGGATCGTGGCCGGACTTGTCGCGCGCCTCGGACGAGCGCGCCTCGCGACTCTTCGTTCAGCGCGCCGACGGTGCCTCTTCGCTCACGATCGACCTCGTCGCTGGAGCAGCGGGCGGGAGCCTCGTCGATGCCGAGGGGCGGACGCTCGAGGGAGCGCTCGTCGTGCTGGCCCCGACCGGACGAGCCGATCGACCGTGGCCTCCCGTCGCGACGGATGCACGCGGCGCGTTCGAATTCCGCGGCTTGCCGCCCGGACGCTATGCCATCGATGCGCGCGCGGGGAGCACGCAATTGGCGCGCGAATTCGAGGTCACGCCACGCTCGCGCATCGAACTCGGACGCCTCCCGACGGTGACGGTCCGATGAACACTTCGATGCGACTCGGCCTGGGCGCGAGGATCACGTGAACCGCGCGATCGCACTCTTCGTAGCGCTCGCGATGCTCCTTGCTCACGCGTTGGCCATCCACGACGACGGCCTCGGGAGACTCGCGTTCCCGTACGACCAGGCCTACGTCGCGCTTCGACTCGCACGCAATCTCGTCTACGACGGTCAGCTCACGTGGAACTCGGGCTCGCCCGGATTCGAGAGTTATCCGTCGATGGCATGGGTCTTCGTGTGTGCGGCCGCGGAGCGGATCGGCCCGACGGTCAACCTGTCGACCAACCTGCTCGTTCAATCGTTCGGGATCTCGGCGGCGCTCGGGACACTCGTGGTCCTCTCGCGTTTCCAGGCGAGCCGCGCGGCGTCCCTCATCGCGCCCTTGTTCCTCGCCGCCAGCGGAACGTTCGCGGCCGCAGCGGCGAGTGGCCTCGAGATCTCGCTGCACGCGTTCTTCGGCGTCGCAGCATTTTTCGCGATGGAACGCGGACGGTCCGTGTGGTTCGGAGGCCTCGCGGCAGCTTCGGTCCTCGTCCATCCGCTCGGAATCCTGTTCGTCGCAGCGATGGCCGCCGTACGGGCGTTTGGCCGGCCGAACGACGACGAAGGAGCCGCGCGCGTGGTGAGCTGGACTTCGTTCGGCGCGCCGATCGGAGTCTTTGCTGTCGTCGCAATCTTGCGGCGCGTGTCGACGGGTTTCGTCCTACCGCCGGATTTCGACGCGCTGATCCACCCGTTGCCGGGACAGTGGTTGGACGGTGTGGCGAGTCTCCGCGAGTTCGCGTTCGTCGGAGTCACGCCACTACTCCTCGTGTACCCGGCCGCGAGGCTCGTCCTCGGATCCTTGTCGCGCACCGGCTCGCACGCCGTGTTCCTCGCGATCGCTTGGTGCGGCCTGACGGCGCTGTCCGGTATGAGCCCGTTGCCGTTCCACGTCGCGTTCGCGCCCGCGCTACCGTTCATCTGCCTCGCGGTGCAGGAAGGCATGATCGCAGCACTCGACGGAGTTTCGACCCTGCGACGCCGAGCGACACTGTTCGTGTTCGGCTGCGGGCTCGTCGCTTCCGCGTTCGCGAGCAGAGTCCCCGCAGATCTCGGGCCGCTGCCGCTCAGGATTCCCCACGAGGCTTGGATTCGACCGAGCGCATCGGCGCGCTTCGACTGCGAACAACCGCTGGGTCGCCTCGGACTCGTCGAGGAGATCGAAGTCGCGCGCACCTTGCGAAAAGCCGGCATTTTCTTGCGCGATCGCGCCGATCCGGCCGCGACGGTCCTGACCCCATGGCCCGGCTCGATCGGCTATCTGTCGAGACTCGCCGTGATCGACGTCCTCGCTCGCACGGAACCGACGACCTTCGAGGATCGGACCCGGTCCTGGTGTCGACGCGAACGCGCGGACGTCGCTCGAGCGCTCGAGCTCGATGCCGACTACGTCGTTCCATTCGCATCGATGCACCGCGAGCCGCCCACGCCGAAAGGCGTCGCCGTCGCATGGCTCGAAGGCATGGACGAGTCCCCGAGCGAATCCGGGCGTCTCACGCGGATCGAGACCGCCCTCGAACGCTACGAGCTGATCACCGTTCCGATCGAGGACTACACACGGGAAGGTGGCTCGATCGGACGCGAGCCGTTCCGACTGCTCCGCAACACGAAACTCGGCGCACGGCCGAGGCTCGACGTCCGCATCGTCGGCGGCGACCTACGCGTCGGGCTCCAACGCACGCGGATGCCGCAGCTCGCGGAGCTCGAGTTGCGCCTGATCGACGCCGACGATCGGAGTTTCACGCTGCGGCCGAACGGCGAGCTCGATGCGTCCTGCGTCGCGCGCGCGAGGATCGGCCTGCTGCTTTACGACAGCGGCAGTCGTGAGGTCGAACTGTGCCGCATGGCGATCCCAGCGCATCCATCGGGTGGGCGTTGGGCGAGCGCGACGGCGCGACTCCTCAATCCCGGCTCGCGCGGCGAAGGCATCGAGTGGGAAGCAGTCAGCGACCGCGCCACGACGAACTTGTGAGTCCAGGACTTCGTCGAACGGCGAGCGCCTTCACTCCCGTCTCAGCCGATCCGTACGGACGTCGCTCCGCCGCCCACAGCAATCGATAACCGACGCCCGCTTCGGTTTCGAACACACGCGCACCTTCGCGTCCCTTCTCGAGCTTACGGCGCAAGTGCCTCATGTCGACGCGCAGAACACTGACGTTCTTCGGTCGGAGCGGACGACTCCGTGACCAAACCGTTCGGGTTCCCCGAGTTGCTCGCGCGCATGCGCTCGGGGCTGCTCGGCGCCACATACGCGCCGGCCGACGGCGGCACAGGCCCGCTCGCGGGTGCCATCGCCGCGCTCGTCTCGAAGTCTTTCGTCGACGGCTGCAGCGGCTCCGGCGAGATCGCCATGTTCCCCTTACTCCAGGACATCGCTGGTCAGGCGTACGCTGGCGGCGAGCTCGTGTGGACCGTGCGCGACGACGTGCAGCTCGATCTCTCGGCCGACTGCGGCCTCGGCGACGATGCAGCGGACGTGATCGCGGCGTTCGGCGTTTCAGTGCGCGACGGATCGGCGGGCGTCGAACGCGCGCGAAGCGAGGGCCACCGCTCACGATCGGAGGCCCTTCGCTCGTTTTCTAGGTCGTGCGCCCCTTCATGACTTCCTCGCCCCATGCGGCTTCGAGCGCGGCTCGTGCTGCGTCGCGAGTTCCGCGCGGCACGAGCAGGTCCCCGCGCCTCACTTGGCCATAGGCCGCGACGCCGAACTCCGCGAAATCGAAATCGGGCGCGTGCAGCATGGATGGGATCCCTGCTGCCGCGAGCACGTCGCGCGCGAGCTCGGCCTCGAAGTGATCCACGGCGGCGAGGACGACATCGAATTCACCGGAGAAGCGCTGCATCGAGGATCAGGTTACCCGGCGCGCTCGGTCCTTGCCGGTCGTTGGGAGATGCGAGTAGCCTGTTCGCCCGCGAAAGTCCTCCGAAACGCGGCGGAACGGCACGAAAGCACAACTGATGAAGATCGTCGCCTGCATCAAGCGCGTCCCGACGACCGAGGCCCAGGCCAAAGTCGGCGCAGACGCCAAGTCGCTCGACTCGACCGGTTGGCAGTACATGGCCTCGTTCTACGACGAGATCGCCGTCGAGGCCGCGATCCAAGCGAAGGAGAAGCACGGCGGTGACATCACCGTGCTGACGATCGGGCCCAGCGAGGCGGCCAAGGAAGTGCGCGAGTTCCTGGCGCGCGGCGCGGACACCGGCGTGATCTTGAAGGACGCGGATCCGGGTTCGCGCGATCCGCGTTGGACGGCGAAAGCGCTGGCCGCAAAGATCGGTTCGCTAGGGCCGGACATCGTCTTCACCGGTCGTGTCGCGACGGATCGCGACAACGCAGCGGTCGGACCGATGCTTGCGACCTATCTCGGATGGGCGTGCGTGACAGAGGTCGTCGCGCTCGAACTCGCCGACGGTCGCGGCACGGCGAAGCGCGAAACGGAGTACGGCGTCGAAACGGTCGAGTTCGCGCTCCCCGCGGTGATCACGTGCAACAAAGGCCTGAACGAGCCGCGGCGCGCGAGCCTGAAGGGCATCATGGCAGTGAAGACGAAGACGATCGCCGAGGAAGCGCCGCATGATTCCCTCGCACAAGCCGTGATCGTGGCGGTCGAGCTGCCGCCGGCGCGCAAAGCCGGTCGCATCGTCGGTGAAGGCGTCGCGGGTGTCGCGGCACTCGTCGATGCGCTCAAGAACGAAGCCAAGATCCTCTAGATGACTAGCGCCATGACCACGATCCTCGTCTTCGTCGAAGAATCGAACGGCACGCCGCGGCGTGCGAGCCTCGAGTGTCTCTCCGCGGCGCGCGCGACGGGTATGACCGTTGCCGCGATCGTGGCCGGACCAGGTTCCGAGAAGGCCGCGGCGCACGTCGGCAAGTACGGCGCGACGAAGGTGGTCGCCCTGGTCGGAGCCGCACGTTGGAGCTCCGATGCGGTCGCACGCGATGTCGCGGCGGTCGCACGCGAACTCTCGGCAACGGCCTTCCTCGCCGCTGCGACCGCGACCGGCAAGGACATTGCCCCGCGTGTCGCCGCGCTGCTCGATTCGACGCTTTTGTCCGACTGCACCGGCGTCACGGCCGACAGCGGTGCTCTCGTCGCGACGCGCCCGTGGCTAGCGGGGAAAGCGATCGCCAAGGTGCGCTCGACGGCGCCCGTGTTCTGTGCCACCACGCGACCGAACGTGTTCCCGGCGACGGAAGCCGCCGGTACAGCCGAGATCGTCACGCGCAACGCATCGAGCGATGGCCAGGCCGTCGTCACATCGGTCGCCGAGAAGGTCGGCGGCAAGCTCGACGTGAAGGAAGCCTCGATCGTGGTGTCCGGCGGCCGCGGATTGCGCGGGCCCGAGAACTTCCACCTGATCGAGGCGCTCGCCGCCGCGTTCGGTTCCGCCGCGACGGGCGCATCTCGCGCCGTCGTCGACGCGGGCTGGCGTCCGCACGGTGAGCAAGTCGGCCAGACGGGCAAGACCGTGAGTCCCAGCCTCTACGTGGCGGTCGGCATCTCGGGCGCGATCCAGCACCTCGCCGGCATGCGCACGTCGAAGATCATCGTCGCGATCAACAAGGACGCCGACGCGCCCATCTTCAAGATCGCCGACTACGGGCTCGTGGGCGACGCGTTCGAGGTGTTGCCCGTGCTGACGAAGGCGATCGAGGCAGCGAAGAAGCACTGAGAGCCCGTGAAGAAATCGAGTCTACGGGCTCTCGGATTCATGTGGCGATGCTTCGCGTCGCGAGAACGTGCGATTTCTTCACACGCTCTGAGCGGCGGCAGCGGAGTGGGGCATCGGGCTCCGCGAGATGCGAGTGGTACGGCGGCACCGCCGACATCTCGCACGACTGCTTCTCCTTCACGCTGGATCGCGCGTAGCCTGCGAGCCCCGTGACGCTCGACGACGCCATCCCCCGCGGTCTGCCGCGACGGATCCTTCTCGGCGTGTTGCTCGTGGGGCTCGCGTTGCGCCTCGCGATGCTCTTCGACGCGGAGAACGTCAACCCTCTCGCGCGCAATCCGCTGAACGACGCGGCTGAGTACTGGACTTGGGGCGGCGAGATCGCGCGCGGCCGACTGATCGGCACCACGCCGTTCCTCTCCGCACCGCTTTACCCCTACCTCGTCGGGCTCGTGCGCGCGTTCGACGGCGGCGTCGCGGCACTGGCGGTCGTGCAGGTCGGTCTGCACGTCGCGACTGCGTGGCTCGTGGCGCGCTGCACGTCCGCGCGCTTCGGATGGGTGGCGGGGGTGCTCGGCGCGGGTCTGTACCTCGTGCTGCGCGATCCGGCATTCCACGCCGAGCGCGTGTTGAACTCGACGCTGCAGGCGTTCGCCACGGCGTGGATCTGGGAGCGCGCGATCGCGGCCGGTGAGCGCTTCGACGCGCGGCGCGCGGCGCTGCTCGGCGTCGCGATCGGAATCGGGACGCTGGCGAACCCTACGTTCGCTCCGCTTTTCGTCGCGCTGCCCGCATGGCTCGCGTGGAAGCACGGACTCGCCAGCGACGTCGTGCGTCGCGGACTGCTGACGGCCGCCGTCGCGCTCGCGTGCATGGCGCCGGCGACGCTGCACAATTGGCTCAGCAGCCGCGAGTTCATCCCTCTCAGCGCGCAGGCCGGCCTCGGCTTCTTCCACGGCAACCAACCGGGTTCGCAAGGGATCTTCCACGCAGCGGAGGGCGTTTCCACCGATCGCGTGAAGCAGAACCTCGACGCGCGCGACGTCGTGCGCGGCGAAACGGACGGCTCGTGGAAACAGACGAGCGACGCGTACATGCGCCGCGGCCTCGCGTTTTGGCGCGCGGAGCCCGCAGCCGTCGTCGAGCTGACCGCGAAGAAGGTCTGGTGGTTCTTCTCCGGCCGCGTGTACGGCGACGTGTATGTCGCGGACCTCGAAGTCGAGGACGGCCTCTCCCGCGCCCTGGCCTTCGCACCGATGCCGGTCGCGTGGTGGACCGTGCCGGCCGTCGTCGTCCTCGTGCTGCTGGCGCGCAAGCCGCGCGAGCACGCACCGGAGATCCTGTTGTTCCTCGCGACGTTCCTCGTCGTGGCGCTCTTCTGGTACTCGCCGCGCTACCGCATGCCCGTCGTGCCGCTCGTGGCCGGTTTCGGCGGCGCCGCGCTCGCGTGGCTCGGGACGTTCGAGATCGCGCGCACACGCGCCGTCGCCGTCGCCGCGGCGTTCGCGCTGTCCGTCGCGGCCGCGGCAGCGCTGCGCGCGAGCGGACGCGACGCGCCCGACGGCTTCCTTTCGCAGTACGAGGCGCAGGTCGGCGACGCCTACATGGCCGAGCAGGATTGGCAATCGGCCGCGGTCCGTTACGAGCGCGCGGCGCGTCTCGGCGTGCGCGGTGTCGCGGCGAAGCGCGCCGACGCGCTGCGACGGCTCGGGCGCGCGGACGAGGCTCGCGAAGCGCTGCGGCGCGCCGCGGCCGCCGATCCGTCGAGCGCCGTCGCGCGGCGCGGGCTCGCGATCGCGCTCGTGCAGAGCGGCGACCTGCCCGGCGCGCAGCGTGAGTTCGAGACGGCGATCGCGACCGATCCGAACGATTGGGAAGCGCATTCCGGCCTCGGAAACGTGCTTCTCGCACTGGGCGACGCTCCGGGAGCGATCGCGCGTCAGAGCAAGGCGATCGAGCTCGCGCCCAGCCATGCGAACGCGCACGCGAACCTGGGGCGCGCGCTCGAAGCTGCCGGTGATCAGGACGGCGCGGAAAGCGCGTACCGATCCGCTCTGCGCATCGACCCGGACTCAGCGAACGCGACCGCCGGACTCGGCGACCTCTTGATCGCGCGCAAGCGCTGGCACGAGGGGCTTGAACTCTTGCGCGAACTCGCGCGGCGCACGCCCGGAGATCGCGTCTTCGCGCGCAACCTCGCGTGGTGGCTCGCGACGTGTCCGGACCCGGCGGCGCGCGATCCGCGGGAGGCGCTCGAGCTGGTCCGACAGGATCTCTTGGAGCCTCCGGATCCGGAAGTCTTGCGCCGCGACCTCTCGGCGCAGGACCTCGACACGCTCGCAGCCGTGTTCGCCGCGAACGGCAGGTACGACGAGGCCGTCGTGTTCGTCGAGCGCGCGCTGACGATCTTGCGCCGCGACGGTCCGGCCGAGCCGATCTCCGAGGTCGAAGCGCGCGCACGGCTCTATTCCGAGCGGCGCGCGTTCGTGCTGCCGCCCTGAAGCTCGCTATCCTGCGACGCATGTCCCGTCCGAAACGCTGCACGCCCGAGGAAGTCACGCAGATGGCGCGGCGCGTGCCGCTCTGGAACACGAGCGCCGAACGGCTGCGCCGCGAGTGGAAGTTCGCCGACTTCAGCAGCGCGTTCGCATTCATGACACGGGTCGCATTCCTGGCCGAGAAGGCCGACCACCATCCGAACTGGTCGAACGGGTACTCGCGCGTGACGATCGAGCTCTCGACGCACGATGCGGGCGGCGTCACCGCGCTCGACTTCGGCTTGGCCGAAGAAATCGACCGCCTCGAGCCTTGAGGATCCGACCATCGAAAACACACGCAAGCTGGAGCCGATCGAAGCGCGTCTGCTCGGCGTCCTGATCGAGAAGGACTTCACGACTCCCGAGCAATACCCGCTGTCTCTGAATGCGCTGACGTCGGGCTGCAACCAGAAGTCGAACCGTGACCCGGTGCTCGACCTGAACGAGTCCGAGGTCTACGCCGCGACCGGCAAGATGATCGTGAAGGGCTGGGCCGGTTCCGTGCACCCGGCCGGCAGCCGCGTCGAGCGTTTCCGTCACAACGCGGGCGAGATGCTGGGCGTCGGCCGCACGCAGGTCGCGATCGTGGCCGAACTGCTCCTGCGGGGACCGCAACAGCCGGGCGAGCTGCGCGCGCGCGTCTCGCGCATGGTCGACATCGCGTCGCAGCCGGCGCTGATGGAAGTGCTCGCACCGATGCTCGCGAGCGGCCTCGTCGTGCGCCTGGATCCGCAGCCGGGCTCGCGCGCAGAAAGCTACGGGCAGACGATCGCGCCCGGGGCACACCCGGTCGCATCGAAGCCTCCCCTCGTGACGACTGCGTCCGTCCGCGCTTCGATGCCGAGCGAACCGATGGCTCCACCGCCTGTGGACCTCACAGCCGTCGATCGACGCGTCAGCGACCTGCACGCCGAAGTCCAGTTGCTCCGTCGTCAGCTCTCGAACTTGGCCTGGAAACTCGGCGAAAAGCTCGATCCGGCGTGAGCGCAAGCGAGATCGAAGCAGTCCCGCGAGTCGCACTCGCGGTCCGCGCCTGGGTCGAGAGCCCCGCGTTTCGGCACGCCACGATCGCGTTGATCCTCTTCAACGCGGCGCTCATGGGTGTCGAGACCTATCCGAGCTTCACGGAGGGCAACGAGGCGCTCCTTCGCGCGCTGCACGCGGCTTTCCAATCCGCGTTCGTGCTGGAGATCACGCTGCGCATCGTCGCTTGTCTTCCGCGACCGGGCCGCTTCTTCAGGGACGGTTGGAACGTTTTCGACTTCACCGTGGTTGCGCTGTCCTTGCTGCCCGCCGCCGGACACTTGGCGACGATCGCGCGAGTAGCTCGAGTGTTGCGCATCGCAAGGCTCATCTCCGCCCTGCCCGATCTGCGCCTCATCATCGACACGATGTTGCGGTCGATCCCCAGCATGGGGCACGTGATCCTGCTGCAAGGCTTGCTCGTCTACATCTACGGCGTGCTCGGCTGGCACCTCTTCGCAGAGGCAGACCCGGCGCACTGGGGAACGCTGGGGCGCGCGTGCGCGTCGTTGTTCCAGATCCTGACGCTCGAGGGCTGGGTCGAAATGGCGGCTGAAGCGCGCGGTTCCACCCGGGCGGCCTGGCTCTTCTTCGCCAGCTATATCGTCATCGCGGTCTTCGTCGTCATCAATCTGTTCATCGCGGTGGTGCTGAACAACCTCGAGAAGTCGCGGCGCGAGGCCGAGGATGCCGAGCTGGGCGCGCGCGTGGGAACCGACGTCCAGTCACGGCTTGCGGTCGCGGAGAGGGCCCTCGCTGACCTGCGCGGCGCCCTCGAGAAGCGCGAAAGCTCCTGAGCCAGTCGTCAGCGCGCCGGTTCCGCCGCCATCACGTCCGCGAGCTCCGCCGCGACGGACAGCGCGATCGCCGCGGGTTCCTTCGAACGCTTCGAGAGCCCGATGGGGCAGCGCACGCGCGCGATCCGTTCCTCCGAGATCCCGCGCTGCGCGAGCCGCTTCTGGAAGCGCGCCCACTTGCGCTCCGACCCGATCAACCCGACGTACGGGAAGTCGCGCAACACCGCGCGTGCCAAGATCTCGAGATCCAGCGCGTGACTGTGCGTCATCACGAGCACGAGCGCGTCGTCGGGGAGCCCGTCCACCTCGGCCTCGGGTGCATCGACGAGCACGAGCTCGTAGGGCCTCCGCGGCGGCAGCGCCGGCTGGATCTCGCGCTCCTCGCGCGGATCGATCAACACCACGTCGGCCGACAACCACGGCGCAAGTCCGGCGAGCGCCTGCGCGACGTGCCCCGCGCCGAAGATCGCAACGCGACGGCGCGTCCACGGAAATGTCTCGTAGAAGACGGTGACTTCGCCGCCGCAGCACTGACCCGCGACTTCGCCGAGCGGATACGCGACGGATTCGGACGTGGGCGAGCGGCGCTTCAGGAGTTCGGTCGCGTGCTCGATCGCGAGCTTCTCGAGGTTACCGCCTCCGATCGTCCCGAACGCGAGGCGTCCTCCGCTGACGACCATGCGCGCACCCGGATCGCGCGGTCCGCTGCCCTTGACCTGCGTGACGACGACGAGCGCGCACGCTTCGCGGCGGTTGCGCAGCGCGGCGAGGGCTTCGATCCAGTCCTGGGGATGGTCCACGAGCGGACGAGTCTAGCGCGCGCTCGTTTCGATCCGGGATGTCGCGCCACTACGATGCGTCGATGCGCGCATCGATCCTCGGCGGCGGGCCGGCCGGCCTCTACGCGGCCATTCTGCTCAAGAAGTCCTTCCCCACGGCCTCGATCGACGTGTTCGAGCGCAACAAGGCCGACGACACCTTCGGGTGGGGCGTCGTGTTCTCGGACGAAACGCTGCGCGCGTTCGAGGAAGCCGACCCCGAGACCTATGCCGAGATCCGGCGCGGGTTCGCGTACTGGACCGACATCGAAACGTGGATCGGTGGGACGTGGACGCGCTCGACCGGCCACGGGTTCTGCGGGATGTCGCGGCGGCAACTGCTCGAAATCTTCCAGCGGCGAGCGCGCGGCCTAGGCGTCGCGCTGCACTTCCAAAACGACGTGGCCGACGAATCGGCTCTGCCCGCGAGCGACGTGATCGTCGCGGCCGACGGATTGCAGAGCGCGATCCGTTCCAAGCACGCCGCCTCGTTCCGACCGACGATCGACTGGCGCAAGGCCAAGTTCACCTGGCTCGGCACGACGAAGCCGCTCGCGGCGTTCACGTTCGTCTTCCTCCAGACCGAGTGGGGCGTGTTCCAGGTCCACGCGTATCCGTTCCAGTCCGATCTCTCGACGTGGATCGTCGAGTGTCACGAGGACACGTGGCGGCGCGCGGGCCTCGAACACGCGAGCGAAGCGGACACCGTCGCGTTCTGCGAGCGCATCTTCGCGCCGTTCCTCGACGGGCATCGACTGCTCTCGAACCGCTCGATCTGGCGCACGTTCCCCACCGTGCGTTGCGAGCGCTGGAGTCACGAGAACGTCGTTCTGCTCGGCGACGCGGCGCACACGGCGCATTTCTCGATCGGATCGGGCACCAAGCTCGCGATGGAGGACGCGATCGCGCTCGTCGACGCGTTCAAGACGCACGGATGGAAGGACGTGCCCGCCACGCTCGCGGCGTACGAGAGCGGACGGCGGCTCGACGTCCTGAAGTTGCAGCACGCGGCGCAGACCAGCCTGGAGTGGTTCGAGAACACGGAGCGTCACGTGCGGCAGACTCCGATCGAGTTCACCTTCAACCTGATGACGCGCAGCAAGCGGATCACCTACGGGAACCTCGCGCGCCGCGATCCGAAGCTCGTCGCGGCAGCAGCCGCCGACTTCGCCCGGCGCAACGACGTGGCCGACGTGAGCGCGACGAGTCCCCCGCCGCCGGCGTTCGTCGGCATCGACTTCCGCGGCATGCACCTCGCGAATCGCATCGTCGTTTCGCCGATGTGCATGTATTCCGCGATCGACGGAGTTCCGAACGATTGGCACCTCGTTCATCTCGGGAGTCGGGCGGTGGGAGGCGCGGGACTCGTGTTCGCAGAGGCGACGAACGTGTCCGCGGAAGGCCGCATCACTCCTGGATGCACTGGGCTCTGGAACGAAACGCAGGCCGCGGTTTGGCGACGAATCGTCGAGTTCGTGCACGGTTCGACGCGCGCGAAGATCGGCATCCAGCTCGGTCATGCGGGACGGAAGGCCTCGTGCAACTTGCCTTGGGAGGGCGACGATCCGCTGCGCGATGGACGTGCATGGCGGACGCTCGGTCCTTCGGCCGAGCCGTTCGCACCCACTTGGCACATACCCAAGGCGATGGATCAGGCCGATCGTGCGCGCGTCGAGAACGAGTTCGCGCACTCGGTTCATCTCGCGGATCAGGCGGGCTTCGACGTCGTCGAATTGCACATGGCGCACGGATACTTGCTGTCGAGCTATCTGTCGCCACTGTCGAACACGCGCACCGACGAGTTCGGCGGCAGCCTCGTGAACCGCATGCGTTGGCCGCTGCGCATCTTCGAGCTCGCGCGCGCAGCATGGCCGAAGCACAAGCCGATGTTCGTGCGGATCTCGGCGACGGACTGGTTGGAGCCGCGCGGATGGAAGATCGACGACTCGGTCGTCTTCGCGCGCGAGCTGGCGGCGCGTGGATGCGACCTCGTCGACGTTTCGTCCGCCGGTAACAGCCCCGAATCACGTCCGATCCAGGGCCGCATGTACCAAGTACCGCTGGCCGAGCGGATCCGAGCCGATGCCGGCGTGCGTGTCATGGCTGTCGGCGGGATCCAGGGCATCGACCACGTGAACACGGTGCTCGCGGCCGGCCGCGCCGACTTGTGCGCGCTCGCGCGGCCGCATCTCACGGATCCCTACCTCACGATGCACGCTGCCGCCGAAGCCGGCGTCGACGTGCATTGGCCGAACCCCTACCTCGCGGTGAAGCCACGCAAGAACGCTGCGAGTTCGTCCGAGTGAGCGCGGACGCGTTCCGCCGAGGAACCCGGCCGCGTCAGATCGTCACGCCCCGAAACAGCGGAGTGAAGCCTGGGAAAACCTCGGCGATGTTCGTACAGCCGAAGCGGCGCACGAGCATCTCGGCGAGCACGTCGCGATAGTCGATCGTGATCGCGAGGTCGCCGTCATGCAGGTTCGCAGGTGCCAACCCGGGCCACTGCGTCAGCACTCGCCCGCCCGCGATGCCGCCGCCGAGCAGCAGCATGCATCCACCGCGGCCGTGGTCGAGTCCCTGATTCGCGTTGGGACGAAGGCGCCGACCGAACTCGCTCATCACGATCACGTCGACGCCCGACAGGTTGACGCCCATGTCGAGTCGGAAAGCCGCCAAGGTCAGAGCGAGCTGCTGCGTGAGCGCCGCGAACGAGCCCCCGACCGCCCCGAGGTTCGTGTGATGGTCCCAACCATGCATGTCGATCTCGATGCAGCGCACGCCGACGGATGCTTTCAAGAGTGCGGCTGTGCTCTGGAATTGCCGACCGAACGGCGTCGCGGGATACACCGCACCACCCGCCGGCACGTAGCTTTGGAAATCGATGCTCGACAGCACGTCGATCGTGCCGAACGTGTCCTCGGACGCGTCTGCGTAGGCCGGAGCGGCATCGCGGTACATGCGCTCGAGGGCTTGGCGCCGCGCTGACGATGTGGCGAGTGAACCCGGCATGCGGAACTCGGACGGATCTCGGATCGGCAACACACCACGCGAACCGATCAAGCCGCGCGTCAAGGTGTCGCCGGTCCCCATCCCGCGCAGGACGCCCGCTCCGGTCTGCGCCGCGAGGTGCCGCGCGACCCAGCCCGATGTGAGCCCGATGCCCGGCCCCGTCCATGCGGACTCCATGCGGTTCTGCGCTTCGAAGTGAGACCGCGACGACTCGGGCGAACCGGTCGCGTGCACGAACAGCAGTTTTCCCGACTGAAATGCCGGTAACAGCGGCGCAGCCGCGGGGTGGAGACCGAAGAAACTCGTCAAGTAGTGAACACCATTCGGCTGCCCTGGGTTCGGCATCGCGAGGCCGGGGCGCGCGCTAGCGAGGTGCGGATCCGCGAACGGCGAGCACAGCGAGATGCCGTCCATGCCTCCGCGCAGGAACACCAGCACGAGCGCGTCGGTGCCCAGCGGTGGCGGCGAGCCGAACGCAACGCGCGGCAGACTCGATGCGGCGGCGACCGCACCGGCGCCGACGAGGAACGAGCGGCGATCGAGACCATTCGACTGAGGAGTGGATCGGTTCATGGGGCGCACTCTTCAGTAGCTCTGGAACGAGGGCGCCGACGCCGTGAGCGCCAACGTTTCGGCGCGCAACGTGTCGCTCGCCGCCGGGAAGAGGTCGACGTAGTCCTGGATCGCCGCGACGTCGTGCGTCAGCGGTCCTGGTCCGCGCAGGAGCCAAGCCGCACGCCGCGCCCAGCTCGTTTTCGGAGCCGTTCCGAACGCCGCGCCGACGTCGATCGAAACGCCTGACACCTGGTTCCCGAAGAGACGCGACGCGAACGACCACCGCCGTTGCAAGCCACCGACCCATGCGTCGGTCGTATCCGGGTATCCATCGGGCGCGGGCCAGTGGAAGGGACGATGCCCCATCGCCGCCAGCTCCTCGGCGAGCGCGGTGGTGCCCGTGAACAGGAACGGCAGCGAACGCAAGATCCCGGCGGCGAAGTGGAACGGTCGCTTCGTCTTGCGCACATCGGGCGGTGCGCCCGCGAACGCCGATTGCGAGAGCATCACCCGCATGACCGCGCGAATGTCGCCTTGCGTCGCGGTCCATTCGGCGGCGGCGGCGGCGACGATCGGGGCGACCTCGACGCCGTGGAACCAGCGGCAGAGTTTGCCGCTGATGCGCTGCGCCGTGGCTGGATGGAGCGACGTGGTGCGGATCAACTTCTGTCCGTCGAGGACTCCGCCGCCGGCAGGGATCGTGTCGCCCAGGAACAGTTTCGGCCCGTTGTCGTGCATCGCAGGTTCGAAGCGGAACGCGCCTGCATTCGCATCTTCGAACTGCAGGAACGTCCAACCCGTGAGGCACCGCGCGGCTTCGCGCACGTCGAGCTCGGTGAACTGTCCGAGCCCGATCGAATGCAGCTCGAGGATCTCGCGACCATAGTTCTCGTTCGGAGCGCTCGCCGTGCTGCGGTAATTGCCGAGGCTGAAGAGCATCGCCGCACTGCGAGCCGAGGCGCGCAAGAGCTGTGGGAACGTGCCGAGTGCATGGGCACGGCACACGTCGCGATCGTCCTGCGTCTTGAGGATCGAAGCCAGCGAATCGCTCTGGTCGATGCTGAAGTGATCGGACCAGAACTCGACCATGCGCTCGTGGAGTTGACGCCGTGATCGCGCGGCCCGCAGCAAGCTCGCGGTCTGCAGCTCGACCATGGGAATCTGCAGCGCGCCCGTCACCCCATACGCATCGAACAATTGCCGCGGCGACATCGAGAGCGTGGGGAAACGCGCGGCCATCGCGTCACCCTCGGGGTCCGCGAGGTTCTCCGGGTGGAGCTGTTCCTCGAGAAACGCCTCCCAACCGAGCGCGAAGGCACGGTCGCGGAGCGCGGGTTGGTGGCCGTACGAGATGCGCTCGAGCAGGCGATCGAGCCCGCCGACGGGAAGGCGCGAGAGAGTCAAGGGCATGGGAAACTCGAGGACGAACGAGCTGGGAGACGTGCGGAGACTCGGGATTCGACCCGCAGCGAGTGGATCACGCAAGAGCAGGAACCCGGAGCTCATCGCGCCGCGTGGAAGTAGATTCGCGGACATGCCGCCGCGCCGCGTCTCGAACCCGAAGAATCCATGGCTCTCGAGTCACGTCGAGTGGCTCGAGGAACCGCCCGTCGCGGATCTCGAAGTCTTCGAGGAAGAAGCGCACTCGGTCCTCACGGAGAACGACAGTCCCGACGTCGGCTTTCGTTGGAGCGTGAACCCCTATCGCGGCTGTTGGCACGCGTGCGCGTACTGCTACGCGCGACCGGGGCATCAGTACCTCGGCTTCGGAGCGGGCAGCGATTTCGATCGACGGATCGTGGTCAAGAAGAACGCCGCGGAAGTGCTCTCCATCGAACTCGCGCGTGTGTCGTGGCGTCGCGAGGTCGTCGTCTTCTCGGGATCCACCGACTGCTATCAACCGCTCGAAGCGACGTACGAGCTCACGCGGCGCTGCCTCGAGATCTGTCGCGCTCGCCGCACTCCCGTCGGCATCATCACGAAAGGCACGCTGATCCGTCGCGACGTCGACCTGCTCGCGCGGATGGCGCGCGAAGCCGGAGCGCACGTGACGTTCTCGATCCCGTTCCTCGAGCCCGCGGTCGCACGCGCGCTCGAGCCGGGCGCGCCGACGCCCGAGCGACGCTTCGAGACGATGCGCATCCTCCACGAAGCCGGCGTGGAAGTCGGCATCTCGCTCGCACCGCTGATCCCTGGCTTCAAAGAGAGCGATCTACCGGCGCTGCTCCAACGCGCGAAGGAATGCGGCGCCGTGAGCGCGTTCACGGTCCTCCTCCGCCTCCCCGCCGAAGTCGCGCCCGTCTTCGAGGAGCGCTTCCGCGCTGCTTTCCCCGACTCGTGGAAGAAGGTCGAGAACGCCATGCGCGAGATGCGCGGCGGCTCCATGCACGACCCGCGTTTCGGCCACCGCATGCGCGGTCAGGGCCCACGCTGGGACGCCGTGATGCGCCTCTTCGAGATCCACCGACGAAGGCTAGGCCTCGACGACACCGAGCGCCGGATCGGCCGACCGCCCGACGCGCAGTCGGCGACGCAGGGTGAGTTGTTCTGACCGCTCTCGGAGGCCGGGAAGAAATCACGGCCTCTCGCGACGCGAAGCCGCGCCACATGAATCCGAGAGCCGTTGGCTCGAATTCTTCACGGCCTCTCGGGCCCCACTCCTCCGCGGATTGCTGGGCGAGTTGTTCTGACCACGGCGGCACCCCGAACAGAGCGGCACCAACTACTCCACCCGGTGCCTGGCACACATCACGCGAGTTCGCCGCGGTCCGTGCGCGAACTCGCGTGGAGTGTGCCGGGCACCGGGTGGAGGAGTTCGGAGGAGTTCGTTCAGCTCCAGCGGTGGTACGCCGGATGCCCTTCACGCACCGCGACGAACGTTCCGCGGCACGTGGCGGTGATCTTGCCGCCCGCTTCGAGCTCGGCTTCGATGATCGCGCGGTCGTCCGTCGATTCCACGACCCACGCGCGCAGTTGCACGGGGCCGTTCGTCGGCGTCGGACGCTTCAACTTCACGTGGAAGTCGGCGGTCACGGTGCACGGCGGCGCCGACGCGCCGGACTTCTTCATCAAGTGCCACGCAGCCGTCCAATTGCTGTGACAGTCGAGCAACGCGCCGCAGATCCCGCCGTTCAGCATCCCGGGAAACGCTTCGTGATGCTTCTCGGGCGTCCACGTCGCGACGAGGCGCTCGCCGTCCTCGAAGCTCTGGATGCGCAAGCCCTTCGCGTTCGCGGGGCCGCATCCGAAGCAGATGCTCGTCGGAGCGAATCGTTCCTGCACGCTCGTCGTCATGCGTGGCTCGCGAGAGCAGTGCGCGTCGCTGGCGCGTTTCGTCCGCTCGTCACGAGCGGAGTGGAGAGTGGTGGGCTAGACAGGAATCGAACCTGTAACTTCCACGCTGTGAACATGGCACTCTGCCGATTGAGTTACTAGCCCGACAGGGGCGGAGAGGATAGAGCGCAGCGCCGCGGCTCGCAAGCACGCGGCACGACGAACTCCTCGGAGTCCGCGCAGGACTCGCGCGCTGCGGATCAGCGCCGCTCGTTTCGAAGAGCCGCCAGGCTCGATTCCCCGCAGCCTTGTCAGGGTCTCAGGTCCTTGCCCAGCGTGCGCTTCATGATCTCCCGGAGCCGTTCCTCCGCGCGCCCCAGCATCATCCGCACGGCATCCTCGGTGCGCCCGCCCATGATCTCACCGGCTTCGCGCAGCTGCTTCCCCTCGAAGAAGACGAGCGTGATCGCCTGACGGTGCTCGGGCGTGAGCTCCTCGAGCGCGGTGCGCAGCACGCCGAAGCTCTCTTCGCGCGTGACCTGCATCGTGACGGAGAGATCGGTGCTCTCGGGCTCTGACGTGCGCGTGCCCTCGCTGCCTCCCGGGATCGGCGCATCCATCGACCGCTCGCGCCCGAGATCGCGTTTCCCCGCCGAATAGTACTCCGCCTTGTCGCGGATCTTGTTCTGCAGGATCTGCAGCAGCCAGCGGATGAGCGACGGTTCGCCGCGATACTCGTAGTTCGAGAAGTCGCGGATCGCTTCACGTAACGAGGTCTGCGCGAGGTCGTCGGGTTCTTCCTTGAGACGCAGCTTCGGACCCAACTTGCGCCGCGCGACCTCGACCATCATGTGGTGGTAGCGCTTGAAGAGGTCGTTGAGCGCCGTCGCGTCCCCGCGCTTCGCGCGCGCGACGAGCTTGGCCGTCTCGTCGTCGACGAAGCCGTCGGGGAGCTGGAATGGCGCCGGAATCGGTGCGGGCACCGGTTGCGCGTCGTTCTCTTCGGGACCTGACATCAGTGTGCGGAGGATACGTCGACCGTTGAGGTCGGAACAGATGAGGTCAGGATCCGGCGCGGAATCTCACACGGGCTTGCGGCCCACGAGCTCCAGGAACTCGGGCTCCAGCATCACCCGTACCCCGAGTTCCGCCGCACGTTTCGCCTTGGATCCGGGCTTTCCGCCGACGACCAGGATGTTCGTCTTCGCGCTGACGTCCGATCCGACGCGGCCGCCGAGGTCCTCGACGACCTTCTTCGCTTCGGCGCGGCCGAGACCCTCGAGCGTGCCGGTGAAAACGACGCTCTGCCCCGCGAACACGCCGCCTTCCGTGCGTGCGCTGGGCGCGATGATCGTAACGCCGCCCTCGAGCAGTCGCTCGACGAACGCCGTGTTCGCGTCGATCTCGAGCCAGTTGCGCAAGCGCGTCGCGACCTCGGGTCCGACGCCGTCGACGTGCTGCAACTCGTCCGACGTTGCCACACGGATCCCCTCGAGCGAGTGGAAGTGCGCCGCGAGCAACTTCGCCGTCGCCGGGCCGACATCGGGAATCGCGAGCGACACGAGGAAACGCGCGAGGGGAACGTTGCGCGCCTTCTCGAGTTCGGCGAACAGGTTCGCGACGGTCTTCTCGCCCCAACGCTCGAGCTCGGCGAGCTTCGTCTTAGCGTCATCGAACCGATCGAGGTGGAACACGTCCGCGGACGAGCGCAGAAATCCCGCGTCGTAGAGCTGAGCGATCTGCTTCTCGCCCAGTCCGTCGATGTCGAACGCGTCGCCCGACACGAGGATCAGCGTGCGACCGATGCGCTGCGGCGGACATTCGGGGTTCGGGCAGCGCCAGTACTTGCCCTCTTGCACGCTCGCGGTGCCGCACGCGGGGCACGTCGCGGGCATCGCGTATTGCTCGCCCCAACGCCACGCGACGCCGGGACGCACGCCGGCGTGCGCGCGCTCGCTCTTCTTCTCGTTCTCGGCATCCAGAGCGAACGGGAGGAGAAGCTCGGCGGGCACCGCGTCGTCCCAGCCGGCCGGCGCGCGCCCCTTCGCCGCCTTCGCGACCGACAAGATCTGCGGGATCACGTCGCCCGCGCGGCGCACGAAGACGTCGTCGCCGACCTTCACGCCGAGCGCCGCGACGTAGTCCGCGTTGTGCAGCGTCGCGTGTCGCACGGTGACGCCGCCGACTTCGACCGCGTCGACGTGCGCGCGCGGCGTCAACCGACCGCCGTTGCCCACCATCGTCTCGATCGCGCGGAGACGCGTCGTCGCTTCGAGCGCGGCGAACTTGTGCGCGTACTGCCAGCGCGTCGCGCGCGATGTCGCGCCGAGTCGATCTCGGAAGTCCAAGCGGTCGAGTTTCGCGACCACGCCGTCCATGTCGAATGGAACGTCGGCGCGACGCACTTCGAGTTCGTCGTGCGCGACGATCGCGGCCTCGATCCCGACGACGCGACGCGCGAGCCCGATGTCCTGGAAGCCCCACGCGGCGAGTGCCGCGCCGAGCTCGATCTGCGTCTCGAACTTCGCGCCTTCGACCGCGGGCAGGCCCCAAGGATGGAACTCGAGGGGATAGCGCGCGACTTCGGCCGGATCGTTGCGGCGCACGGCGCCCGCCACGGTGTTGCGCGGGTTCGCGAACGGCTCGAGGCCCTGCGCAACGCGCCGCGCGTTCAACCGCGCGAACGCGTCGCGTCGCATCAGCACTTCCCCGCGGACTTCGAGGCGCGTCGGAACCGGGCGCTTCGATCCGTCGAGCACGAGCGGGATGTCGCGCACCGTGCGCAAGTTCGCCGTCACGTCCTCGCCCTTCTCGCCGTCGCCGCGCGTCAACGCGCGGACGAGCAATCCCTTCTCGTAGACGAGCGACGCGCTGACGCCGTCGAACTTGGGCTCGACGACCCACGCGAGGTCGCGATCGTCCAACTTGAGGAAGCGCAGGATCGACGACTCGAAGTCGCGGACTTCCTCGGCCGTGAACAAGCTGTCGATCGAGAGCATCGGCACGGCGTGCGCGACGACCGCCAAGCTCGTGCCTTCCGGCAAAGGTGCTCCCACGCGGCGCGTCGGGCTGTCCGCGACAGCGAGACTCGGGTGCGCCGCTTCGAGCTCTTTCAGCTCACGAAAGAGCGCGTCATAGTCCGCGTCGGAGACCTCGGGCGTCCCATCGACGTAGTACAGCCGATCGTGCCGCGCGATCGTCTCGCGCAGCTCGCGCGCGCGTCGCGCGAGCGCGGCTTCGGACTTCGACACCTGCTCCTCCTCTAGCTCCGCGACAAATCCGACGGCCCAAAGGCCTCGGGCAAGATGTCCTCGAGCACCGTCGCATATCGATGCCCATCCATGCCGACGACGACGATGCGCAGCTTCGGCGCGAACTCGTGCAGCACTTGCCGACATGCTCCGCACGGCATGATCGCGCGCGGCAAGCTCGTCGCGATGGCGAGCGTCGTGAACTCGCGCGTGCCCTCGGACACGGCCTTCACGATCGCCGTTCGCTCCGCGCACCACGTCATGCCGAAGCTCGCGTTCTCGACGTTGCAGCCGGTGAAGACGCGCCCGTCGCGCGCTTGCAGCGCCGCTCCGACCTGGATCTTCGAGTACGGGCTGTACGCGTTCGCGAGTGCGCCGACCGCCGCCGCGACCAGCGCGTCGTCGCGTCCGTCAGAACGGAGCGCTGCCGGTCCTTCCCGACCCGCCGTTTCGTCGCGTCGCTCCATGTTCGTTGGGTCGCTCCGCTCCGTGCCCGTTGGGTCGCTGCGCTCCATGCGCGCCAGCGTCGTTCTCCTCGTCCCATCCGTCAACGCCGGGGTCGTCGCCGCCCGTTACTTCGGGCCGCGCGCCACCCACGAGGGGCTCGTACCCGAGGTAAGGGACGCGCATCCGCACTTGTCGTTTGCCGGAGATCGGGTCCTCGCGCTCTTCCGGTTGCACCAGCACGCGCGCGCGCAACCCGACGAGGTCCTTGGACTCGACCTCGACCTCGCCCGTGACGTCGATGCCGAGCGCCGCGAGCACCTTCTTCACGCGATAGATGCCGCGATCGCTCCACGTCAGCGAGTCCCACGCCGCCGTACGGCCCGCGTGGTCGCCGTCGAGCACCTCGAGACGGAAGGTCCAGCGCGTGCTGCCGTCGCGCGAGCGGCCCTCGCGGACCTCGGCGATGCGCACGGCGTAGAGGCCCTCGGGAACGGACACGAACGAGTCGGCGTCGTCCACATTGCTGAAATCGAAACGCATGGATGTTCCTCGGCGGGCGGGCGGCATGCCCGACCACAAGGACGACGCGCGGGTCGCCCGCCGGTCGCGGCTCATTCTCGATTTTTTCTCGCGCGGGCCCGCCGGCCTGACGTCCGCGCCCGGAAGGTGCACCGTTTCAGCGCGCGGTCGAACGAGCCAGCGGCAGAAGCCCGGCCGCGGCAGCCACGGTTCCCGGGCCCGTCACGCTGCGGAACACGCGCTCCATGTTCCCACCGAGGACCTTCGCGATGTCGTCGATACCGAGCCCGCGCTCGACGAGTTTCTCGGCGATCCGACCGTAGCAACCCGCGTCCTCGAGGCCCGTCGGCGTCCGACCGATGCCGTCGTAATCGGAGCCGAGCCCGACGTGATCGACGCCCGCGACTTCACACGCGTGCACGATGTGATCGACGACGACGTCCATCGGGAGCGGCGTCGCGTGCTCTTGCAACCACTCGCCTTGCCGCAGGAAGACGTCGGTGTCGTTCGGGCCGGAAATCGACTTGTACTCGGGCGTTTCGCGCAACCGTGTGTCCTCTTGCTGCGCCTCGTCCTTCAAGAACGCGGTGCAGAACACGACGCCGACGACGCCGCCGTTCGCGGCGAGCGCGCGCAGTTGATCGTCCGTCAAGTTGCGTTGGTGACCATGCAGCGCCTTGCAACCGGAGTGGCTCGCGATCACCGGCTTCGTCGTCGTCGCGAGCGCGTCGTCGAAGCTTTGGGGTCCCGCGTGCGAGAGATCGACGACCATGCCGAGCTCGTTCATGCGGCGGACGACGCTCTTCCCGAACGCGCTCAACCCCGCGGGCACTTCGGGACCTGCGCCGGCTTGGCACGACCGAATCCAGTCGAGGTGGTTGTTCCAAACCAGCGTGAGCACGCGTACGCCATGCTCGAAATACCACTCGAGGTCCTCGAGCGTTCCTTCGATCGAGTGACCGCCTTCGATCCCCGGAATGCCCGCGATTCGACCGGAGGCGCGCGCCGCGTCGAGCCGCGCGCCGTTGCCGGCCCACGCGATCCGGTCGGGATGCGCGGCGAGCAGCGCGTGGAACTGCGCGAGCAAGTCGCGCGTGCGGCGGCGCGCTCCGCCGGGACCTTCCGCGATGTGCTTCGGATCGACCCAGTTCACGAGGACGACGGCGCCGAGCCCGCCGGCCTTGCCGCGCACGAGGTCGAGGTGACCGCGCGTCCGCGTGCCCAGGTCGTGCCCGAGATCGAGCTGCCGCTGGAGCGAGTCGACGTGTGCGTCGAAGACGGGCTGGCGGGCGAGGAGTTCCGAAAGCGTGCGAAGCGCGGTCATGGCGCGCGATCATGCCATGACGGGCGGCGGTCGGATCGACGAGAGTTCGCTGCGTCGATCGCAGGCCGTGAAGCTCGCGCGCAGACCTCGGGAGCGCGAGCGCGGCGGATGCGCCCGATCACCGAACCGAGGGGAACGCCTGGGAGTCCCCACTGCTTCCTCCCCACGGCGCTCGCGCTCGCGAGGAGTCGAAATCCCGCGCAGTCAGGCCGATCGCCGGCGTCTCTCGGCCGCGAGCCGGGTGGCGTCGGGCCGCGGATCGTAGATGCGGATCGGCTCGCGCACGCCGTGCAGCTTCGCGTGATTGCGCACGCGCTCGAGCGTGACCGAGTTGATCATCGTTCCGGCCGACAAGAGCGGTCGGCCGTCGGTCAAGTGGATCGGTGCCGCGAGGACCATCGAGGGTCGGAGGTCGGCCAAGGTCACGTCGAGCTTCGCCGCGGCCCCCGCGGCATCGTCGGGCCCGACGACGGCCTCGGCGATCGCGTCGAGCACGCGCGGGTCGTACGGCAGTCGCGACGCGCGCATGCTCGCGAGCGCCGCCGAAGGACCGAGTTCGCGACCCAACGAGCGCACGTAGGCGCTGCCGACGCGCAACAAGGCTGTGTCGAGCGGCTCGTTCGCGGCGGCGGGCGCGGAAAGGCTCTCGAGGATCCGCGCGACCTCTTCGAGTCGCGGGATGTGCCCGATCAGTCGCGCGCTGATCTGCGGGATCGAGGCCGTGATCGCGCGTTCCTCGGGGGTCAGCGCGCCCGCGCGCAGGTGGCGCTTCGCGACGTCCGCGGGAAGCGTCACGACCCCGAGGTCGAGCACCATCGCGGCGAGTTCCACGCGCCAGGTCGCATCGAGCTTCAGCACTGCTCCCGCGCGACCGACGACCGAGCGCAGGGTGGACGCGCGCTGGAACGCGACCGGATCGATGGCCGCGATGATGTCCGTCAAGACGTGGATCGCGCCGTTCAGCGTGCGCTGGAGGAGATCACGCTCGAGCTTGTGCGCGCGGTGCTGCTCGAGACCCGTTTGCAAGGCCGCGGCCAAGTCGCCGGGTGAGCACGGTTTCGACAAGAATCGGAAGATCTGCCCTTCGTTGACCGCGCGGATCGCCGTGCCCTGATCCGAGTTGCCGGTCAGCATGATGCGCACGGTGGATGGACTTCGTCGTTGCGCTTCGGCCAGCAGTTCCGCGCCGTTCATCTGCGGCATCTGCATGTCGATGACGAGCACCGCGATCGGTTCGCCCTGGCCCATGCGCTCGAGAGCGGCGGCACCCGAACTCGCGACTTCCACACGAAATGTGCCGCGAAACTGGCGCTGGAAGGCGGACAGCACGGCTTGTTCGTCGTCGACGAAGAGAATCGTCTCGTTGTCCATCACGCGTGCTCCGAGACGAGTTCGCCGATCGCGTCGATGCGCGAGCCGAGGTCGAGCCGAGCGACGAGTTCGCCGTCGAGCGCCGCGCGCCACGAATCCGTGTCGCCATGCTCGGCGAGCAGACACGCGACGTGCGCGATTCCCACGGGGCCGATCGCTACCTCGAGCCCGCTCGGCGGATCGCGATGGTCGGCCACGACCTCGATGACGGCGCCCGGAAGTCCCCACAGGCCGAGCAAGTACGCGCCCAAGGCGGGAGCGGTCGCGCCGTAGACCTTGCGCTCGGCATCCGTCGGCGCGAGGCTCGCGTCGAGTTCGTTCAAGAGCAATTCGTAGCGCTCCGAATCGCCGTGCGCGAGCACGACCTGACCGACGCCCGACAACAGCGCGCCCGTGAAAGCCTGATCGACGACGCTGGGCGGAGCACGCAGAAGGACTCCGATGCGTCGCGCGAGCGCGGCCGCCGCGGTGGAGCGATCGTTGAAGGAGCCGATGGCGTCCAGGACGCGGCGCGAGCCGACGACCTGCGAGAACACGCCGATTTGCAGCGCGAGTCCGCGCATCGTGTCGATCCCGAGGTATCCGACGGCGCGGCTCGGCGAAGTCATCTCCTGGACGAGGCCGAAGAACGAGGAGTTGACGAGTTGCAGCACCTTCGCGGACATGGCGACGTCGCGACCGACGATGCGCGCGATCTCCTCGAGCGAGGCTTCCCCACGTCCGAGTTCGTCGACGATGGCCACGTACGTCGTCGGCAGGCTCGGTAACGCGCCGAATCCGGAGCACAGTCGGGCGACGACCGGATCGCCGAGAATTCCGCCCAGCCGGACGGCTCGGCGCAGCGTGCCGAGCAGCTGCGCCGAGTCGCACGGCTTGGTGAGGAACTGATGCGTGTGCGGTACCGCCTTCATGATCTGTTCGCGCTCGGACTGACCCGAGAGGATCAAGCGCACGGTCGCGGGCCAGAGCTTGCGCACTTCCTTCAACACATCGACGCCGCTCATCCCCGGCATCTTCATGTCGGAGACGATGACGTCGTACGGCTCGAGGCGCGCCATCTCCAGCGCTCGCGTGCCGCTCTCCGCGAAGTCGACGTGCCACTCGTGACGCATGGGACGCACGACCCGACGCAGGCCGTCGAGCACGCTGCGTTCGTCGTCGATGAAGAGAATGCGCTTCATCACGAGCCTCCGAGTGCGGCCGCGCATTTGGTTTCGGCGAGCGGCAAGCGCAGGACGAACGTCGTGCCATTCCCGACTTCGCTCTCGCATTCGATCGTCCCGCCGTGGCGATCGACGACGATGCTGGGCGCGATCGCGAGCCCTTGCCCAGTCCCCTTTCCGACGCTTTTCGTCGTGAAAAATGGGTCGTAGATGCGTCGGCGTATCGATTCGGGGATCCCGGTGCCCGTGTCCGAGATGCGGATCTCGACCCAGCCGTCCGACTCGCGCGTCGAGACGCCGATCTTCCCCATCGTCGCGACCGCCGCGTTCTCGGTCTCTTGGATGGCGTGAGCGGCGTTGACGACGATGTTCAGGAACACCTGCGACATCTCCGCCGGCAAACAGGGCACGTGAGGCAGGTCGGGCTGGAGATCGAACTCGACATCGGCGACGTACCTCCACTCGTTGCGTGCGACCATGCACGAGTTCTGGATCGCGGAGTTCAAGTCGACCAGCTCCTTGGAGCCCGTGCCCATGTGGGAAAACTGTTTCATCGCGCCGACGATCCTGGCCACGCGCCCGAGGCCGACGAGATTGTCCTCGAGCGCCTTCGGGATCTCGGCCACCAGGAACTCGAGGTCGGTCTTCCGAACGATCGCCCGCAGCTCCTCGATCGAGGCGGAAGATGCGGCCTCGGCCGTTTCCGCACCGATCGCACGGCACGCGGCGAGCAACTCGTCGAGTTCGCGGAACGAGTTCTGCACGAAGCGCGTGTTGTCGGAGACGAACTGCGTCGGTGTGTTGATCTCGTGCGCGATGCCGGCCGCGAGCTGGCCGATCGATTCGAGCTTTTGGGCCTGCGTGAGCTGGTTCTGCGTCGTGCGCATGTCAGTCAAGTCGCGACCGACGAGCAAGCAACCGTGCACGGCGCCTTCGCGGCCGATCATCGGGCCGATCGTGAAGGCGAGGATGCGCCTCTCGCCCGCGGCGCGCTCGAAGACGATGTCGTCCACGCGCAGTGACTTCTTGTCGCGCAGCGCGCTCTCGATCGCCGCGCGCATTGCCCCCGACATGAAGTCGAGACCGACCTCGTCGATGCGTCGGCCGGCAAGTTCGACGCACGTGCGGTGAACGACTAGTTCGGCAGGCCTATTCAAGGTCCGAAGGCGCAGATTCGCGTCGACGACGATCAGCATCGACGTGATCGAATCGAGGATCATCCCGTTCTCGATGAGCGCGCGGCTCAGGCTCTCCGCTCGCGTGCGATTCTCGGTGACGTCCGTCAGGAAGACGACGCGGTGCGCCAGCGCTCCATCGGGGGCGGGGACGGAAGTGACGCTGACCTCGACCGTGCGCACGGATCCGTCCTTGCGCGCCAAGCGCAGGTCCGTACGCCCCGAGGCGAGAGCCGGATTTCCGACTCGGTCGTTCGGCGGAGAGACCAAGAAGTCGTCGATACGGCATCCGTCGATTTCCGCACGTGTCCGCCCGGTCATCCGCGCGACCGCGGCGTTCGACCAGTGCGCCGTTCCGTCGGGATCGCAGACGACGATACCGGTGTCGGCGGATTCGGCCGCCGCTTGCAGCGTCGCCAGCCGATCGATGAGCGCCTGTTGCTCGGAGTGGAAGGCCTGCAAGCGATCGACGAGGTCGCGAGTGGCGCGAGACACGCGCGCGGCGACTGCGACGATCGTTACGAGCGCGACGCCGGTGATCACGTCGAGGCAGGTCTCGAGTCGCGCGAGCGCGGCCACGGGCTCGCCCGCCTCGACCGCGGCGAGCGCGCTCCAACGAACGGCGACGTGGATCACGATCATCCCGAGGATGCAGACGCCGACGAGGATCCGCAGCGGGCGCGCGACCTCGCGCTGCACGTCCGATCGGGCCGCGAAGGTCATCGGGGATCCACCGCCGCGGCGCGCGCGCACGGGCCTGGATCCCGCGGCACCGGCTCGCTCGCGAGAACGTGCCGAGGCCTCGGGAATGGCGAGCTCGAGCGCGGGGGCAGACGCATGGCGGTTCGAGGGCCTGTTCGGGAACGCCTCCGCGGGGACGCGGATGCGCACACCGGGTGCTCCTCGGCCGGTAGGCCCTCCCCACTGAGGACGAACTCGGCCGCGACGCGCCGGCACCGGAATCGGGACGTCCTGGCGGCGGCATCACGCGGAGACGGACCCCGTGGCCGGCGTCGGGTGGGTCGCGCGCGCGGAACTTGCTCGACCTCGTGTTCCCTCGTTGCGCTCAGCGGCTCTCGCGCTGCGCAGGGTCTTGCGGTGATCGCGCACCGGGGCTTTCGCGGGGGCGGACAGCCAACTGGGTCAGTCTCCTGCACAGCGATCGCACCTTGGGACGGGCGCTCGAAGCGCTGGATTCGCCCGCGAAGCCCTCAGGCCCTTTCCGCGTGGACGGCTCCACGGGCGCGCCCCCGCACGACCTCCGCGACCTTCGATCCGTCGCTCCGGGAGCGCCTTCCGAGCGCGCTGCCAACTTGGCTGGCCCAGGCGAAGGCCGCACCGTCCCCGCCAAAGAGGCAGGCCGGTGGTAGATCCTCGGTGCCGAACTCCGCTCACAAGTTCTTGGCTCGTAAAGCGTTATGACGCCTCTGCCAGTCCGCGAGCCGTGGCACGGCCCTTGCTTGCCCCCGCCGCCACGAGTCTGTCCATGCCCCCCGAACATCGCATCTTGATCGCCGACGACGACCGGGACTTCCGTCTCGGGGTTGCGGAACTCCTGAGCGCGCTGTCCGGCCAGTTCGAGATCGTGCAGGCCGAGGACGGGGAAGAAGCCCTCGTTTGGTTGCGCCGCCACGCGATCGACTTGGCTCTGCTCGACATGCACATGCCGGTCCACACGGGCCTCGAAGTGCTGTCCACGTTGCGGCGCGAGACGCGCTCGGTCCCGTGCATTTTCATCTCGGGCGATGCCACGGATGCGGTGCGCGAATACGCGCTCCACGAAGGCGCGCTCGCCGTGCTGAAGAAGCCTCTGCGGCCCGAACTCCTGCGCGCGGAAGTCCGTCGCGTGCTGCGACTCGACGCGGCCTGAACGCGCGTCACGAAAGACCACGCCACGCGCGCAGCTCGCGCGCGGCGCGAACCCACTCTCCCAACACTGTCCGAAGACCCCTCGAGGAGGCTCCCATGGCCACGAAGACCACGACCACGCAGAACAAGAAGACCGGCAACATCCGTCCCCTCGGTGATCGCGTGCTCGTCAAGCGCGCCGAAGCCGAAGAGCGCACCGCGGGCGGGATCCTCCTCCCGGAGACCGCGAAGGACAAGCCGAAGGAAGGCACCGTCATCTCCGTCGGCGAAGGCAAGCAGCTCGACGACGGCACGCGCTCGACGTTCGCCGTGAAGACCGGCGACCGGATCCTCTTCAGCGCCTACGCCGGCACCGAAGTGAAGTACCTCGGCGAAGAGTTCCTGATCATGCGCGAGGAAGACATCCTCGGCATCGTCGGCTGATTCGCGCGCCTCTCCACTTCCACCAATCACCTCAAGCGAAACAAGAGTAACTCCATGGCCAAGCAGATCTGCTACGACGCCGCCGCACGCGAGAAGATTCGCGACGGTGTGCGCAAGTTGGCGCGCGCCGTCAAAGTGACCCTCGGGCCCCGCGGCCGGAACGTCATCATCGAGAAGTCCTTCGGCAGCCCGACCGTCACGAAGGACGGGGTCACGGTCTCCAAGGAGATCGATCTCGAAGACGCTTACGAGAACATGGGCGCCCAGCTCGTCAAGCAGGTCGCGCAGCGCACGAACGATCAAGCCGGTGACGGCACGACGACCGCGACCGTTCTCGCCGAGGCCATCTTCGAAGAGGGCCTCAAGAACGTCACCGCCGGTGCCAACCCCGTCGCGCTCAAGCGCGGCATGGACAAGGCCGTCGACGCCGTGGTCGAGTCGCTGAAGAAGCTCTCGACGCCGGTCAAGGGCCACAACGAGATCGCCCAGGTCGGCACGGTCGCCAGCAACGGCGACACCGAGATCGGCGAGATGATCGCCAAGGCGATGGACAAGGTCGGCAAGGACGGCGTCATCACCGTCGAAGAGGGCAAGTCCCTCACGACCGAGGTCGAGTGGGTCGAAGGCATGCAGTTCGACAAGGGCTGGCTGTCCCCGCACTTCATCACGAACCCCGTGACGATGGAGACGACGCTCGACAAGCCGTACATCCTCGTCCACGAGAAGAAGATCACGTCGGTCAAGGAATTCCTGCCGCTGCTCGAGCAGGTCGTCCAATCCGGCCGTCCGCTGCTCATCATCGCGGAAGAGGTCGAGGGCGAAGCGCTCGCGACGCTCGTCGTGAACAAGCTGCGCGGTTCGTTCCCCTGCGTCGCAGTCAAGGCTCCCGGCTTCGGCGATCGCCGCAAGTCGATGCTCGAAGACATCGCGATCCTCACGGGCGCGACGGCGATCATGGAATCGACGGGCCAAACGCTCGAGTCGATCACGCTGAAGGACCTCGGCACTGCGAAGAAGGTCGTCATCGGCAAGGACGACACGACGATCATCGAGGGCATCGGGTCGAAGGACGCGATCAAGGGCCGCATCGCCCAGATCAAGGCCGAGATCGAGGTCACGAAGAGCGACTACGACAAGGAGAAGCTCCAAGAGCGTCTCGCGAAGTTGTCGGGCGGCGTGGCGCAGATCAACGTGGGTGCCGCGACCGAGTCCGAGATGAAAGAGAAGAAGCAGCGCGTCGAAGACGCCCTGCACGCGACGCGCGCGGCCGTGGAAGAAGGCATCGTCCCCGGCGGCGGCGTCGCTCTCATCAACACGATCGACGCGCTCGAGTCGCTGAAGCTCGAAGGCGACGAACGCGTCGGCGCGATGATCATCCGCCGCGCGGTCGAAGCTCCGATGCGTCAGATCGCGACGAACGCAGGCCTCGACGGCGCCGTCGTCGTCCAGAACGTGCGCGCCGGCAAGGGCAAGGGCAAGGGTTTCGGCTTCAACGCCGCGACCGAGGTCTACGAAGACCTCGTCAAGTCCGGCGTCATCGACCCGACGAAGGTCGTGCGCACGGCGCTCCAGAACGCGGCCTCGGTCGCGATCCTGCTCCTCACGACGGACGCTCTCGTGAGCGATCTGCCGGAGAAGGAAAAGCAGGGCGCGGGCGCGGGGCACTCGCACTGATCGGTTGAGTCGTGCCGCTGATCTCCCGCGCGGAGATCGAGACCGAGGGCCGTCCGGACGCTGTCCGGGCGGCCCTCGGTGCATTGCGGACCCCTGATGTGTCAGTTGATGACGGTGTCAGTTGAATCCATCCACTCACCCGGCGGTCCCGCGCAAGGTGAGTGGATGGATTCAACTGACACCGTCATCCGAGCCGCGGATCTCCCGCGCGGAGATCGAGACACGGAGGGCCGTGTGGACGATGCCCGGCCGGCCCCCGGTCCTTTGCGGTACGACTTCTGACTCGTGCTGTTCGCGACCGCGGATCAGGCACGGCGCTGAAGAACGAGGTGGATGGATTCGACTGACACCGTCATCAACTCACAGCACGACGCGCACGTGCACGGAGTACGTGCCCGCCTGCGGGAGCGGCACGACGACGCTGGCAGTCGACGACGCGAGCGAGCCTGTGAGCGGCGAATAGGTAGCGACGCCGCCGTAGACCTTCGTGATCCGCACGTCTCACGTGCGGATCGGCGTCACGTTCGCGGCGCGGAGGGTGAGCGTCATAGGCGACGACGGCGACGTCGACCGTGTTGCCCGCGAAGCTCGCGTGCGGGTCGGCGGTGACGGCGACGGTTTGCGTGCCGTCGGAGGCGGACTCGACCCAGACGCGCGGCGTCGTGGCCTTGGGGAAGAGTGGTCCGAAGGCTCCGAAGCTCGGCGTCGGCACAGCGGGCGGCGGGACCGGCATCGAGTTGCATTCGATGCGAATCCGGCTGATGCCCATCGTCGAGTTGCTGACACCCCAGAACCAGGCATAGCGTCCCGAGCGCGCGTACAGATCGGGTAGCTGCCGCTCGAGCTCTGTACAGTCAGGACGTCAGTCATCAACCGGATCGTGCGCCGGCGCCAGACAGGCCGGGGCGTTGCCCCGACACGTGACAAAGCCTCCGTCCGCCTGGATGGACGCGTTCCCCCGAGAACGATCGAGGTGTTCGCGGCCAGGAGGAACGTGCCGCCCCCGGGTCCTCCAGCGTGCGCGATGGTACCCACCATGGTCCGTAGGCGGATGGCGAACCAGCTCCACCCCCGAGGGGAAACGCCGACGTCGACCCGTAGGAAGCGCCGAGTAGCGCGCCGGCCGCAGCCCCTCCGTGATTCCCCTGGAGGACGTTGCTCGCATTCGGGGGTAGACCGGTACGGATCCACCGCCCGGCCCGAACCCGGCGTACTGAGATTCCGGCGTGGTCAACGCGGAGTACGCGCCACCGCGAAAGCCCCCTGGACCCGGCTCGAGCGACTGGCCCGAGTTCTCGCTGTTGAGGGAGAACCACGTCGCCCCGACATCGATCTTTCCCTGGATGTCCGCCGTGCCCTGCACGAGCCAGACGACCGGCGCCTGCGCGGGGTGGTTCTTGAATCGAACCTGCTTCGGGTACGGCACGGTGACCGAGCTGTACTTGAACACCACCGCCCACGCCGCGGCGTCGTACACACCGCTATCCGCGACCGGACTCGGCGTCGCGCACGTGATCGGCTGGCCCTGGCCGTCGAGCCCGCTCGCCGCCAAACCGAGGTCGACCCTCATCGTGCTCGGGAGCGCGGTCGGACCCGTGTCCTGCACAAAGACGAACGCTCCATCCGAGCCGTCCGAGCCAAACGACAGCGCTTGCGCGTCCGCGCACTCGCTGCCCACGACGAGGAAGATTGCCGCGTAGAAAGCGCGGAACCACCGACTTCCACGCGTCCCGCTTCGAGTCCGATTCGACAGCATGGCCTCCACGGCACACGCACGGTCGCGGTCAAGAGGTTGAGACATTCAACTGACACGTTCATCAACTAAGGTCCCCACGTCACGCGCAGTCCCGCGGTCAAGTTGAAGTTTGCCGGCGCCAAGCACCCGAACGTCGGGTTCACGTCGCGGTAGTACACCTGATACCAGCGCGTCATCCCCAGCACGAGCGGATCGGACAGCGCCGCCGACCGCTGACTGACCGAGGCCTCACCGGGGCTCGGATAGTTCGACGCGCCCATCGAGCTCGTGCGCTGCGCGAGACGCTTCACGGCGCCCGCGGTGCAACGGATCCCGTCGCCCAGGAACACGCCGGTCGCGCTCGCCGCGGTGCCTTGCAGATAGATCGCGATGGCATTCGGCGTCGTCGAGGACGCGTGCAGCACGAGCGTGTCGTTCGACAGTCGCGCCAGGCCGGTCGCGGCCAGTTGGCCGCCCCCCGTGCCCGCCGAGTTGTTGCAACCGCGGTTCGAGCGGACGGGTGGGTTGCCGCACGGGCAAGAGTTCACGCCGCCCTGGCCCGGCAGACAGAACGCGGTCGGTGCCGGCGGTTCGCACTCGTCGGGCACGCCGTTCGAGTTGAGGTCCCGCGCGAACCCGGACGCGATGTCGCACGCGTCGGGCACGCCGTTCTGGTTGCAATCGCCGCCTGCGGTGGCGAGCTCGCACTTGTCGCCGACGCCGTCCGCGTCGCAGTCCGCTTGATCGCCGTTCGGCAGCGCGCAGTTGTCGATGCAGTTCGCTACGCCGTCGCCGTCCGTGTCCGTTTCGGCCGTTCCGCAGCCGCATTGGCCCGGCGCGGTCTTCGTCGGATCGAGCGGGCAATCGTCGTCGCAGTCGAACGTCAGGTCGCCGTCCGTGTCGACGTCGACGATGCCGCAACCGCAGATGCCGGGGGCGATCTTGGCCGGATCGTTCGGGCACCCGTCGCAGGCGTCGATCGTGGCGTCGCCGTCCGCGTCGGATTGGCACTCATCGGGCACCTCGTTCGCATCGCAGTCCTGGCTCGCGCCGCCGCTGATGTCGGTCGGATCGCCGACGCCGTTCGCGTTGCAGTCGTTCGGCAGCGTGACGATCAGGTCGGGGATCGGCGGCGCGGGTTCACGCCGGCCGACGCGGTCGCGCGCGCGCGTGTAGAAGCTGTAGGTCCGCCCCGCCTCGCCTTGGAACGTCCGTCGGCGCGATGTCGTGTCGGTGACGAGCGGCGTGAACGGTCCGCCGTCCGTCGACGCGAACACGGTGAAGGACTCGAGCCCTGCTCCGCCCGCCGGGTCGGAACCGTTCCAGTCGAGGACCAGCGCGAAGTCGTTCCCGATCACGCCGCTCGCGACCAGATAAACGGACATCTTCATCAGGCACTACGGCGAAGAACGAGGTGGAGAGATTCAACTGACACGTCCATCAACCGAAGTCAGGGCCGCATCGGCCGCGCCGGGCGCAGGCCGAGGTCGCTGTCCGAGTTGTCGCGCGCGAAGTTGCGGAAGCGCCGCGCCGAGCGCGATTCGTAGGCGGGGTTGAACCAACTGCCGCCGCGGAAGGCGCGGCTGCGGCTCTCTCGAGCGGGCACGCTCAATCCGTCGCCGGGTCGCGGTGCTTGCACGTCGGGCGGGTCGTCGAGGCACCATTCCCACACGTTGCCGTGCACGTCGTGAAACCCGAGCGCGTTTGGCAGGAACGAGCCGACCGGTGCGTGCTCGACGTGGCCTCCGTGATCGAGTCCGAGACGTCGACCTTGGTTTCGCTGGGGCGCGCGGCCGCGAAGGTCTTGTCGAGCACGTTCGCGTAGCCCTGCAGTGACGCGATCTCGATCCCGGTGTGAAACGGCGTGTCCGTGCCGGCGCGACACGCGTGTTCCCATTGCGCTTCTGTCGGCAGAGTGAGGTCGAGACGCGTGGTCGCGACGACCGACTGATCCCAGTTCACGGTCTCGACCGGGTGCGTACCGTCGGCGACGACGACCGTGCTCGGGTTCGCGCCTTGGATGCGCTGCCATTGCGCTTGCGTCATCTCGTACTTCGACAGGAAGTACGGTGCGAGCTCCACATCGCCCACGAACTGCTCGTCCCGATTGCGCCACGGATCGAAACGCGGTCCGCCCCAATCGCTCGAGCCGCGCAGGAAATCGACCAACTGCGCCCAACTGTCGATCGGACCGTCGGGCGTGCCGGGCGGCGTCATTTCCAGCGAGCCCACGGCCGTCACGGCGCCGGGCACGAGGACCAGCACGATGCCCGTCTCTTTCGTCTGCATCCAGCGGCTCGTGCTCGCGTCGCGCTCGGGACGCGCGCCGGACAGGACGCACCAGAACTCTTGGAGACCGCTCGCGGGATCGGCGCCGAGCGGCAGGAGCCCGAGCTGCGGCGCGAGCTCGAGCCCGTGGTAGTGCGGCGACTCGCGGATCGCCGTGCGAGCCGCTTCCCACGCCGCGCGAGCTTCGGTCCCGGTCCGCGTGTCGTGTTCGAGCGTGTCGGCGCGTTGCTGGCGCGTTGCTGGCGTGCTTCGAGATCGCGCACGACCGCAGGCAGCTCCACGAGCAGCGTCGTCAACTCGCGCAGCGCCGCTTCCTGCCCCGCGTCGGCGAAATCACCGCGTGCGAGCGCCGCGGAGACGTCCGGTCCGCGCGCCATCACCTCGCGTGCCGTCGCGAGCGTCCGACCCAGCGACGCGGAGTTCTCCGGAACGGCCGGCCACCAACTGTTCCGTGCCACATCGACCTCGCGCGCGAGCCGCAGGTCGAGCATGCGCTGCACGCGCGCTCTCCCGGCGACCTCGGTGTCCGCACGCTGCCGCTCCTTCCACGCGTACGCCACCGTGCCGGCGATCGCGAGCGCGAGCGCCGCGAGCAGGCTCGCCGCCAGCGAGCGATTGCGCTTCACCCACTTCGTCAGCTCGACCCACGCGCCCGTGCGGTGCGCCCGAACGACGCGATCCTCGAGGAATGCGCGCAAATCCTCGCCCATTTCGCGCACGTCGGCGTAGCGCCGCGCAGGTTCGCGCGCCATCGCCTTCTCGGTGATGGCGACGAGTTCCACTGAAGCCTTCGGCACGATCGCCGTGATCGGCGTCGGCGCGCCGTGTTGGATCATCGCCACGATCTGCGCACCGTTGCGATGTCCGCCGGGTGAAGCGTACGGCGCGCGCCCCGCAAGCAGCGCGTAGAGCATCGCCCCCATCGCGTAGACGTCGGAGCGCGCATCGAGCGGTTCGCCGCGCGCTTGCTCGGGCGACATGTACGACGGCGTGCCGACGATGCTGCCGTCCAGGGTCGCGATGGACTCCGAGTCCGATTGCGCGGCAGCTTCTCGGCGATCCGTGCGCAGTCCGCGCGGCCCGCCTTCCGCGGACGTGCTCGCGACTTGCGCGAGGCCCCAATCCATGACGTAGACCTCGCCGAACGCTCCGACCATGACGTTCGCGGGCTTGAGGTCGCGGTGCACGACGCCGCGCGAGTGCGCGTAGGCCATCGTCTCGCACACGCGCTGCACGACGCCGAGGACGCGCGTCGGGTTCCAGCCTTCCTCGTTCGCGCGCGCGAGCTCGAAGATGCGCTCGAGCGTGCGGCCTTCGACCAGCGACATCGTGAAGAACACGCGCCCGTCGGCATCGAGCCCGAGTTCGTGAACCGGGACGACTCCCGGATGCACGAGTTGCGCCGTGACCTGCGCCTCCTCGAGAAAGCGGTGCAGCCGCGCGCGCTCCTCCACCGGATCCCCCGCGCGGCGATCGCTGCGCAAGACCTTCATCGCGACGCGACGCCGCAGGGCCAGGTCCTCGGCCTCGAGGATCGAACCCATTCCGCCCCGATCGACTTCGCGTCCAATCGCGTGCCGCGCATCGGCCGGCGCGAAACGCGCGAGGCGAGCGAGCACGGCGTCGAGCGTCGATCGATCCGAGGAAGGCGTCGAACTCATGATCACCTCGGGGGAGTCCGAGGGCAGGATCATTCCACGGAGAGCAAGCGCTGAGCGCAACGGCGCGGGTTGATGATGGTGTCAGTTGAATGTGTCAGCCTCATTCCTCGACGGTTCCCCGCGCGCCTGCACCTGCGGAAGACGACCGGCGCTTGGCGGCGAGCTCCGACACGCGCCTTTCCCGCGACGGGACCGTGGGGTGAGCGAGCATGAGCCGGACAGATTCAACTGACACCTTCATCAACTGACACCTTCATCAGGCGCGAAGCGCGGACGGTCGCGCCATCGACGGGCGTGCAGCTCGACTCGTGCTGATGACACGACGCGGCTGCGCTCGGGTGGGCGAACACGTTGCGTCGCGGGAGCGCGCGGACGATCGGCGCGCGCGCAGGGGACCTCGCTGCCCACCTGACCTCGAACCCCAGCGGGCCAGTAGCGAACTCAGCGCTCGTATGCACCCATGTCGAAACCCGCTCCGCGCGGACGCACGCCGCCCTGGTAGTCGGACGTGACACCGACGTCGACTCCGGTGTCACGTCCGACGGAAGCGGAGGTGAGCGACCAGTCCCCACCCGCGGCATTCGTGTACATCGGGTTCTGCGCGAACGAATGCACGTCGCGCCCGGTCGCTTGCCACTGAGCCAGCGTGTAGCTCTGACTCGTGACGTCGTTCTGCACGATCGGCCAGCCACCCTGGCTGAACAGCACGTTGTAGTCGCTGACGAACCCGCTCAACGAATCCGACGTGAACGAGATCGCTCCGCGCGCTCCACCCACGAGCAGGTTGTCCTTGAGCACGTTGCCCGTGCTCCCATTCCAGATCAGGAAAGCGAATCGTCCCTGTCCCGCGTCGTGACGCACGGTGTTGTGCGCGATCAGGTTGCCGCGCGAGCCCCACTGCGTTCCTTGTCCGTCGTCCCAGAGGGCGATACCCGTCGCGCGGTTCGCGATCAGCACGTTGTTTCTGATCACGGAGTCGCGCACTGACGCCAAGTTGATCGCCGCGCCGCCTCCGCCCATCCCGGTGCCGAGTCCGTTGCGCAGCAGGAAATTGCGCTCGACGACGCAGTTCGAGCTGATTCCGTCGCCTCCTGCAGCCGGATCCGCGTTGATCTGGATCCCGGAGGAGAAGTTGTCGTGGCAGTAGTTGCCGCGGATCAGCGCGCGATCGCCGGAGTTCGAGTGGTAGATCCCGTGCTCGCGCACCGAGCCGTAGCACTCGTTCCCGAGCAGCGATAGATCGTCGCTGAAGTCGGTGAAGATGCCCCACGTGCCGCCGTTCGAGCAGACGCAGCCCTGGATCGTGACGTGGTCGGACTGGTCGACGCGCACGCCGGAGCGGAACGCGTTCTGGATCTTCAGCCCGTGGATCTTCACGTGAGCTGCGAACGTGACGAACACGGCGTCGCGGTCGACGGCGTTCGTGCCCAGGCCGGAGACGATCGCCGCGTTGCCCGTCGCGCGGAAGACGATCGGGAGCGCCGCACTGCCGTCGGCCGAGATCGTGATCGGCGACGCGTACAGGCCGTCGGCGATGTCGACGATGTCGCCTGCCTGCACGTGCGTTGCAGCCCAGCGGATCTCGCGCCATGGAGCCGCCAGCGTGCCGGGATTCGCGTCGCTGCCGGCGGGCGAGACGAAGCGCGTCGCCGCGCCCGGCGGAGGCTCGGGGACGAACGGTGCGGCGAACCCGGGCGGGTTGTCGAGGTCGAACGGGACGAGCGCGATCCGATGAGAAGTCGGTTGAGCGCCCTGCGCGAAGGCCGATCCGCTCGCGGCCAGGAGGACGAAACGAAGGAACACTGTGGAGATCTGCATGAGCCTGCCTTTTCTCGCGCGCGTGAAACCCTGCCAGGTCACGGCGCGGGCCTCACGGTAGCGCGATAGCCGAGATGCGAGTGGCCTGTTCGTGTTCGAGGAACGATCGGCGAGTCCGCACTGTCCGAGCTCACGGCGTGCCGGGCGAAAAAGATCGATCCCTGGTGTCGTGGCACGACGCGAGAGCGGTCGCGGCGCATTGCGCGCGGACCGGGAGTTGCCAGGGGCCGTAGGACCCGAGGCTCCCATTCGCCCATGAACCCTTCCCAGCCCGCCTCGCGCATCACAATCCGAAACACCTGGCTCGTCCTCGTCCAAGTTCTTGCGCTGGCGCTGCTCGTGCTCGCGACGTGGAAGCTGCGCACGATGATCGCGTGGGTCGTGCTCGGAGTCTTCCTGGCATTGACGTTCGAGCCCGCGGTCTTCTGGCTGACGCGTCACCGGTGGAAGCGCGGATGGGCCGTCTTCGCGGTGTTTTTCCTCGGCCTCGTCTTGTTCGTCGGGTTGATCGCAGCCTTCGTTCCAATGTTGAGCGCGCAGGCTCGCGAGCTCTCCGCGCGCGGTCCGGAGTTGCTCGAGCGCGCACGTGAACTGCCCCCGATCCGTTGGGCCGACGAGAACTTCCAGATCCTCGAGAAAGCGCGCACGTCCGTCGGTGATCAGGCCAGCAGTGTCGCGCAGCCGGCGCTCGCCGTTGCCGGAGGCGTCGTCCACGCGATCGCGGGTGCCATAACGATCGTCGTGCTCGCCATCTTCACTCTGCTGTTCGGAGAGCAGGTCTTCGATTCCTCGCTCCGCTGGTTCCCTCTGCAGCGGCGCGCGCGCGCGAAGGAATTGGCCATCCGCATGTCGAAAGTCGTCAGCGGTTACGTCGCGGGCACCACGATCATCGCGGCCATCGGCGGATTGGTCATCGGGACGACGCTCGCGATCCTCGGCGTGCCCTACTTCGTGCCCCTCGGGTTCTTGATGATGATCCTCGGCGTCGTGCCGCTCCTCGGGACGACGATCGCAGCCGTCATCATCGTCGGCATCACCTTCGCGACGAGCGGTTCGACCGCGGCTCTCGTGTGCACCGGCGTCTACCTCGTCTACCAGCAGATCGAGAACCATCTGCTGCAGCCCGTGGTGCAGACCCGCACGCTCAAGATGAACCCGCTGCTCATCGTGCTCGCGCTGCTCGTCGGGACCGGACTCGCGGGAGTTCTCGGTGCCTTGCTCGCGTTGCCGATCGCAGGTGCTCTCCAAGTGCTGCTCGAAGACATCTTGACGCGACGTTCCGAGCGCGGGGCAGCGGGAGCGGACTCGATCGGTGCAAGCGGGCAGAGGGACGGCTGACGCCTCGAAATCGCGTTCGTACGGCCTTGGATCAGGCGAGTCGACGTGATTTCGAAGCCCGCGGAAAGATCTCGGGGGAGGGCGGACAGACCCAATCGGCCCCGTGCGGATGGCGCGCGGTGGTTCCTGCCTACCCGCATCTCCCCGTCGACTCTCCACGCTGCGGGGGATCGGTCGACCCAGCGACGTCCGACGACACCAATGAGTTCCTCGATCTCCCTCCTCTTCCTCTTCACGGCCTGCGCCGCGGCGACGTCGGCCCGAGCCGATGTGCTCGTGCTCTCGCCAGCGACGAACCTCGACATCTCGACGCTCGACATCGGCGCGTGCGGCGATCTGTCGTTCCAGGCCAGTGCGAACCGCCTGTGGGCCGCCGACGGTTTCACGAACGGACAGTTGCACTCGATCGACCCGGCAACGGGTGCGCTGATCGGCGGAATCGATCCTGCGGCGATTCCGGGACTCGACCAAGGGCCCGATGCATTGGCTGGGATCGCCCACGCTCGGCTCGAATCACTTCATCTTCAGCCCCATAAGCGAGAGCGAAGGCGGGCGCTTGAACGCGGCCGGCACGTTGATCGCGGACTACGGATCTTCGCACGGCGCCGTGGGCGCGGACTTCGACAACAGCGGTCAACTGTGAGTCGTGAGCGGGTCGATCTTCAACGCGGGCAGCGAGCTGCGCCGCCTCGCCGTCGCGGATGGCGCGATACTGCAGACCGTCCCGATCGATCCCGCAATCACGTCGCAGATGGTCGACATCACGTTCGATCCGCACACGGGAGCGTGCTACGTGCTCACGGAGGTGGGCGACTTCATGCACGAGATCAATCTCTCGAAGGGCAACGTCGTGTCGTCGATCGACCTGACTCCGTTCCTGATCAGCGGCGGCACGATCCTCGGCGGAATGGACTTCGACGCGACGGGCGCGCGGCTCTTCGTGTGCACCGGCCCGGGATCGGGCGCGGACACCGTCGTCGTCTTGAATCGCACTTTCGGCGCGAACGTGTGCTCGAACGGGCCGAGTGAGCTGCCGTGCCCGTGCGGCAACGTCGGCTCTGCCGGCCGCGGCTGCAACAACTCGTTCGGTACCGGGGGCGGACTGCTCCGGACGAGCGGAGTTCCGCGCGTTTCCGCGGATACGTTCGTGTTGGACGTCCTCGGCTTGCCGCCGACCACGACGTGCCTCTTCTTCCAGGGCAACAGCAATCCGTCGGAGATCTTCGCGTTCGGCGACGGATCGCGCTGTGTCGTGGGTTCCGTGATCCGGCTCGGCACGAAGCCGACGGTCGCGGGAACGGCGCAGTATCCGACAGGCGTCGAACAACTCGTCCACGTACGCGGCCAGATCCCGGTCGGCGGCGCGACGCGCTTCTATCAGGCTTGGTACCGCAACCTCGCCGCGTTCTGCACGCCGGATGGGTTCAACCTGACGAACGCAGTCAAGGTCTTCTGGGCATCGTGATCGCGAGGGTTGGCTGGTGAGGGGATCGCACGGCGCTCGTTCGAAGTCGAAACTCTCGCCGCGCGCATCCTCCGCGACCGCGAAGACACCAAGGTCTCGAGGCCGGCGCGGAGCGGCGCCACGAGTGTGCGAGAGCCCGTGTGCTCGACTTCTCCGCGGGGTCTCAGCGCGGGCTCACGCCCGCGAGCGGAGCGATCGCGCCGCGCGATGAACTTCGGACTTGGTAGCTCAGCGCACGCGCGGCACGACGGTGCGCGCCACGAACTCGAGCGTGCGCTGCATCCGGTCGTAGTCCTCGTCGCGCACGCGAAACCACGTGTTCGCGTGCCAACCGGCGGTCAACGGCAACGTCTTGGCGCCGGGCGGCGGTACCTCGCATTCGAGCAGCGCGTCACCGAGTTCGCGCTTCACGCGCTCGACCCCGTCGTGTCCCGCGAAAACACCGTCCTTCGGCGGCCGGATCTGCACCGAGCCCGTCGCGAACTTGCGCGTCGGAGTACCCGAAGCGCGTCCGTGGAGCACGGAGTCGGCCCACGCGCCGTAGAGATCGAACTCGTTCCCGGCCGCGTGCAAGTCCCAGATGCGCTCGCCCGCTGGACGCGCGCCGATCTCGGACACCTTCAGGCCCTTCGGCCCGAAGAACCACTCCATGTGCGTCGCGCCATCGCGAATTCCGAGCGCTTCGATCACGCGTTGGTTCACCGCGCGCAACTCGACGTAGCCGCTCGAGTCCATGCGGTTCGTGCAAGCGATCTTCGGTCGGATAGCGCGGTCTTGCAGCGCCTCGAGGCAGCTCGGGTAGTAGTGCCCCACGAAGTCGTGCACGACCCGACCATCGACGACGACGGCGTCGAGGAAGCCCTCGTGGCCCTCGATGAACTCCTCGACGATTCCCGGGCGATCCTTCGACGGCTTCGAGCGCAGGAGCGCGCGCTCGAGCTCGATCGAGTTCTCGCAACGGAACGTCTCGAGCGTCCCGAAACCGTCGACGGGCTTGAGCACGACGGGGTACCCCTCGCGCTCCGCGAACGTTCGTGCGGTCGCGTCGTCCTCGACGCGTTCCGAAGCGGCACACGGGATGTCGCGCGAGCGGAGTCGCGCCTTCATCGCCGCCTTGTCGCGCGACAGGATCGCCGCTTCGACCGTGGTGCCGGGCAAGCCGAGCACCGACCGCACGTGCGCCGCCGAGACGACAGCCGGCTCGTCGATCGTCTCGACGCGCGCGAAGCCCGACTTCGGCGCGATTTCGCGCGCGATCCGAGCCAAATCGGATCCCTCGAGGACGCTGCGCGCTCTCGCGTACGACTCGAGTGCGCGCGCGAGTTCGGGTGACAGTTGTTCCCGCGTGGAATGCCCGATGCCGTGCACGCGGGCCCCGCTGCGCCGCAGCGCGTCGATGAACCGCAGCGCGTAGACGGACGTTTCGGGGCTGAGGAACAGGACGTCCACGGGGCCGCAGATCCTAACGGACCGCCACGCGCTCGCGATGGATCAGCGAACGCTCCCGAGCACGCTTTCCGCGCGCTTGCGCTTCGATTCGAGCCCCGTGTACGACCCGACAGCGAGCGACCACTCGATGACGAGGAACGCCAGGAACATCCACGTGCCGGGACGTGACGTGTCGAACTGGTCGAACGCGAGCACCGTGGAAACGAGGAGCATCGAAAGCCACAGGATCGCCGACTGCACCGCGATGCGCATCGCGCTCCAGCGCCGCTCCACGGCCGCGGCGAACTGAACTGTGGCCGCGGCGAGGAACAGACGGCCGAGAGCGCGCGACGACAGCGGCTTGATCGGCCACGGCCAAACGCTCGCCATGAATTCAGGGGCGAAGATCAGCGCCAGCGCGACCGCTCCGACGAGGACGCCGAACACGAAGGCGATGCGACGCACGAACGTCGGCATCAGCACGTCGGCATCAGCACGTCGGTGTCGCTCTGCGTCCGCGGATCTCGGCGCCCATTCACGACGAGGAACAGGGCCACGAGCGGAGGAAAGACCAAGTACGCGAGCGCCCAGATGGAGAAGCGCACCGTACCGTGCGCGAACTTGCCCCAGTGGACGATCGCCACGCCGCAGAGCGCGACGAGTACGGGGAGCGTCGCCCAGAGCACCTGAGCGACTTCATGCCAACGTTTGGCGAAAGTGACGCGCAGAAAGCTGTAGATCAACGCGAAATACAGCGATCCGAAACACATCGCCGACATCGTCGGCACGAGGGGCCACGCGAAACGCGTACTCGTTTCGTCGGGGTGGAAGGTCAAGACGTAGAACGACGGAATGACCGCGATCACCAGGAACAGATGAGCGATGCGGGTAGCGAGGAGGACCGCGTCGTCGCGGGGCGGGTTCGTCATCGGGGCGACTTCCAGGGGGCGGCGGGAGCATGAAGGGGATCGATGCCTCGTTCCTCTGTCCGCATCGGCCTCTGGTCTTTCCGCAGCACCGGGTAATATCGCGTTCGTCCACGCGCCTGCCTTCCCTTGGTTCTCCAACATGAAGATCCTCTTCGCGCTCGCTCTCCTCTCCGTCGCTGGCCGAGCCGGGGAGCAGTGCCATTCCGCCAGCTATCCCTCGAGCCTCACGAACTGGTCACAGACGTTCGTCGTGCCGAAGCACGATCCGACGCGGGGTGCTCTGCAGTCGGTGACCGTGACCGTTAGGTGCAGTCTCGCCGGAGCGGTCCTGGCCGAGAATCCCTCTCTGCTCCCGGCGACCTATACGACCAAGCTGGCGTTCTTGGGCTCGGTCAGCCGGCCCGATGCTTCGTTGATCCACTCGGTCCAACCCGACATCCAATCCGAAGTGCCTTTCGGCGGCTTCGACGGTCAGATCGACTTCGCCGGGCCGTCGGGGATCGCGCTCACGAATCTGACCGCTGAACGCCAGTCGCACGTCAGCCTGACGGGTGCGGCAGACCTCGCGCTCTTCACGGCGACCCAGGTCGGTGCGGTCATCGGTCTCGGCGTCAACGCCCTGGGCACGAGCACGGCCACGGGCCCGGGCGCTTTGGTCGTGCAGCTCAACACGAGCGGCGCGATCGAGGTCACCGTCTGCTACGGCTATCGCGAAGTCTGCCAATCGGCGTCCATTCCTTCACAGCCGACGAATTGGCAGCAGGCCCGGACGTTCGCGAAGCACGATCCGCTCCTCGGTCCCTTGCGAGCCGTGCGCATTCGCGCGCGGACCACCTTGACCGGCGCGTTTGGGGTCGAGAGCAACGAACCGTTCGCCGCACAGATGAGCGCGTACTTCGCGGTCACGACTCGCGTCCTTCGTCCGGACGCGACCCAGGCTCTCGCTCACGTGACCGGAACGAACTTCATCGATCCAGTCAGCCCGTACGATGGTGTTCTCGACTTCGCCGGACCGTCGGGCGTGAGCCACATCGGAATCCAGGTCGAAACGTCAGCACCAACCGTGCTGACCACTCCTCTCGATCTCGCTCTATTCACCGCAGCGACTCAGGGTGAGACCATCGCACTCGGCGTGAGCGCGTTCGGCGCCACAAGCGTCGCGGGAGGAGCTGGAAACTACACGGTCCTCATCCAGACCTTCGCCGGCGTCGAGGTCGAGGTCTGCTACGACTACTCCGCGCGAATCATCCCGTACTGCTTCGGAGACGGCTCGAGCCTGAATTGCCCGTGCAGCAATTCGATCCCCGGGACCCAACAGGGCTGTCCGAGCTCGCTCGGAGTCGGTGGCGAGCTGCGCGGGTCGGGCACGGCCGAGATCGGTGCCGACACGTTGGTGATCACGGCATCGAACGTGCCGGCCACCACCACGCTGCTCCTCTTCCAGGGCACGAACGCGATCGTCACCCCCTTCGGCGACGGTCTGCGCTGCGTAGGCGGAGTGACGACTCGGCTCGGCAGTCGGACAGCATCGGCCGGCTCGGCCTCGTTCCCCGCAGCGGGTAGCACGATCTCGACACTTGGTGGCGCCAGCGGCGGAACGACCCTTCATTACCAAGCGTGGTATCGCAACGCGGTCGCCTTCTGCACACCCGCTGCTTTCAACCTGACGAACGGGCTCGCGATCGCCTGGTGATGATCGCGGCGCGTCAGACGCCGGCGAGCTCGATCAGGCGTGGGCGATGCGCGTGACGAAGACGACGGAGTCGTCGCGAATGTTTGCGGTGATCGGGAACGAGGCGTTCGGCTCGGGGGTTCAGCGCTCTCCTGGAATCGAGGCCTGTCCGCTCGCCACAACCCTCTTTCGAGGCATCCCCGTATCCTCGGGGTGTTCGCCGGTCCGACTTCCCACGAGATCCACCATGAAGACTCTGTTCGCGCTGACGATGCTCGCCGTCGCCTCGCACGCGGGTGAGGTGTGCCACACGTCCACTTACCCCACGGCCACCACGAACTGGAGTGGAACCTTCGCCGTGCCGAAGCACGATCCGACACTCGGCGCGTTGCAGTCGGTCACGGTCAGCATGAAAGGTGTGATCAGCGGCCATCTGGGCTTAGAAAATTTGGCGGTCTATTCGGAAGCAATCGAAGCCTACTTTGCTTCGGTTCAGTACGTGGCGCGACCGGATTCGTCTTGGATCGTTTCCGTCCGGCCGACTTTGCGCTCAACGCTGCACCTCGGTGCCTTCGATGGCACGGTCGACTTCGCGGGGACATCCGGCCAGTTGCTGACCGGTCTTCAGGTGGAGCGCGAGACACATGTCCGGCTCCAGAGCGCAGCGGATCTGGCCCTGTTCACGGCCACAGGCAGCAGTCAGACCGTCGTCCTCGATCTCGCCGCGCTGGGCGCGAGTTTCGAGACGGGGAGTTCGGGGCCGTTGGCTGTTGCGCTCAGCCTGCAAGCCGCGGTCGACGTCACCGTTTGCTACGGCTACCGCGAGATCACGCAGACGAACGGCGTCTCGTCCCAGACCTTGAATTGGAATCAGTCACGCTCGTTCGCCAAGCACGATCCCGCCCTCGGTCCGTTGCGCGCCGTGCGCATTCGTGCACGAACCACCCTGACCGGTGAGGCGCGCGTCGAGAATCCGTCGCCGATCGCGACGCTCGTGAATTCCGAACTCGCTTGCGTGACGTCGATCGCACGACCCGACGCGAGCACGGCCCTCACCGTCGAGACCTATTTCCCCTGCCTCGATCCCCTCGCGGCGTTCGACGGGGCCATCGATTTCGGAGGGACTTCGGGCGCCAGCCACACCGGGATCTCGGCCGAGTCCTCGGCCGGGAACACACTGAATTCGCCGGCGGATTTGGCCCTTTTCACCGCCACTTTCCCCGACGAGACCATCTCGCTGCAGATCGCTTCGTCGAATACCAGCACCGCCATCGGTCCGGGTCCGCTGATCACGCTACTCGCGGGGGCTGCGGGCTGCGAGGTCGACGTGAGCTACGACTACTCCGCGCCCATCACTCTCTACTGCTTCGGCGACGGGAGCAGTCTCCCCTGCATCTGCGGCCCTTCGGTCCTCGGCGCGCAGCAAGGCTGTCCGAACTCCTCCGGCCTGGGTGGCGAACTGCGCGCGTCGGGCTTCGCGGAAGTCGGTGCCGACACACTGGTGCTCACGACTTCGAATCTGCCGGCGACGACGACCGTCATCCTCTTGCAGGGTACGAGCCAAGTCACCGCTAGCTTCGGTGACGGACTGCAGTGCGTGGGTGGAACGACGCGTCGACTCGGCATCCGTTCGGCGTCGGCCGGATCGGGCTCGTTCCCGCCGGCAGGCCTCACGATTTCCAGACTGGGCAGCGCAGCCACCGGCACGACTCTCCGCTACCAAGGTTGGTACCGCGATGCAGTTCCCTTCTGCACGCCGGGCGCCTTCAACCTGACGAACGGAGTCGCGATCGCCTGGTGACGATCGCGGCGAGTCAGCCGCCCACGAGTTCGAGCAGTTTGGTCGTCGTCCGCCAGTTCCGCGCGGTGCCGATCGTGCCGAGCCGCGTGTCGAACCACGTGTTCGTGAGCTTCGTGCGCGCGAAACCGTTCGGGCACGCGAGATAGATCTCGCGACCGCGCACGACGAACGTGTCGCCCGGCGATCGATCCGGGTCGAGCGCGGCGATCTGCTTCGCGGTCGGCGCCTGCGCCAGGAACATCACGGCGAGAGCCGACTCCTCGTGATCGGCGAGCAGCGAGTTCCCGGCGACCACTGCCCGCAACTCCGCGGCGGATCGAGTCTGGACCGGGACCGCGAATCCGAAATCGCGCTCGATCACCGCAGCTAGGAGTGTCGGCACCTTGCGCGCGATGGTCGCGCCGGCCGAGTACACGACGTTGCCGCTCTGGATGTACGTGCGCACTTCGCTGCAGCCGGACTCGACGAACAGACGCGCGAGGTCCTTCATCGGGAGCACGTTCTTGCCGCCGACGTTGATGCCGCGCAGCAGCGCTACGTGCCTGTTCGACGCGCTCATCGGAGCGCCGTCACTTGCCTGCGGGCGGCGGTTGACTCGCCCACCCGCGCCACAGTTCGTCGAACGACTGCGGCGTCCATCCGAACACGTCTTTGAGAAGTTTGCGCTGCAGCCCGGGCAGATCCTTGCCGCTCGGCGACCCCTGTTCGTCGAGTTGCCCCTTCACGCCGCCGAGCAGTTTCGCCAAGCCCTCGGGATTCGTTTCGAGCAGGAACTTCACCATGGACCACACGGTGAACAGTCCGTCGCGATCGAGTTGGCCGACTTCCTTCTCGTACAGGAGTTGCGCCATCGTCTTCGATCGGCCGCGCGCCAGCATCTTGCGCGTCGCATCCGACCAGTCGTCGGGATACGTCGCGTCGCGGAAGCTGCCCTCTTCGCCCTCGTTCGTCGTCGAGCGCGGCTCGATCTCCTTCTCGAGGACGAGCGCCAACCCTTCGTCGAGCCACATCGGCGGATCGTAGGAGAAGTGCTTGTACGCACAGAAGAACAGGTGACTCAAGTTGTGCGCGATGTGCGGGAACAACCACTGATCCTGTTTCAAGTCCGGGTCCTCACACGGCAACGACGCGTGCATCTTGTGCAACCCGGGGAAGTGCCAACGCAGAGCATTCGTGACCTGCGCGCCGCTGAACTCCTTCGTGAAGAGGAAGTGCGTCGTTCGATTGGCGTGCAGCGTGACCTCGAACTTGTCCTTCTCGCCGAGAAAGCGTCCCGCCCCCATGAACGGACCTTCGGCCTTTCGTTCGGCCGGGAAATCGGCGTCCGTGACGCGCAGGATCGCTTGGAATCGCGAGTACAGGTCCTCACCCCGCATCGCGAGCAAGTGGAGGCGCAACCACGGATCGAGCTTCTTCACTTCCTGGGGGACGGACGGCAGCACTGCGCGCAAGCGCGCGAGCTCGGCATCGACGCGCTCGCGCTGATCGAGATCGACCTTCTGCTCGCCGAGGGACGACGCCCAGCGAATGTGCGCAGTCTCGAGGAAGATCCACTGCGACGCAGGCAACGCCGCCGCGAACTCCACGCTCGTCGCCGTGCCGATCGGCATCGGCCCGTGCGTGACGACGCCGGCCGCGGTCATCAGCGCGGGATCGTTCTTGCACCACGGGCACGTCGCCGCGATTTTCGATTTCTGTGCGCCGGCGAAGAACGCCAATCCGGTCGCAGCGAGAACGGCGAACGACATGGCCCGAGGATAGCGCACGCCTGCTCCCTCTGGCGCAGATGAGGATCGGATCGCACGCTCTCTCCCCCCGTGCGCGACGAGATCCAGGAACACAACGGCTCCATCGAGGATCGCCACTGGTGGTTCGCCGCGCGAAGACGGATCCTGCGCGCGCTGGTAGACGAGATCGCCGGTGATCGACGTCTGCGCATCGTCGACATCGGGTGCAGCACGGGTGGAAACGCCGGCTCGCTCGCCGATGCGCACGACGTGCGCGGATTCGACGCCTCCGAAGCGGCGATTCGGATCGCCCGTGCGAAGTTCCCCAAGGCGCGATTCGACCTCGCCACGGATCTCGTGCCCGTTCGTGATGCAGTGCGCGCGGCAGATCTCGTTCTGCTCATGGATGTCCTCGAGCACGTCGAGGACGATTTCCACCTCGTGAGTTCGATCGCCGCGGAACTGCGCCCCGACGCGCACATCCTCGTCACCGTGCCCGCGGATCCCGAACTGTGGGGCGGGCACGACGTGGCCAGCCACCATTGGCGTCGCTACACGGAATCGCGACTCGTCCGCGTGTGGCGCGACATGCCGCTCGACGCGCGCGTCGTGACGCCGTGCAACGCGCTGCTCGCGCCGCTCGTGCGCATCGCGCGTCGCTTGCGCGGAGGCAAGGAGTCCGTGCACGGAAGCGGAGCCGATCTCGCCGTGCCGATCGCGCCCGTGAACGCGGTGTTGCGCTGGACGTTCGAGCGCGAGTCCGGCGCGCTCGTGCGCGCGTTGCGCAACGGATCGCCGGCGCCGTTCCGCGACGGGATCAGCCTGCTCGCGATCCTTCGACGGCGCGCTGGACCCGGGCACGTGATCGCGAAGCCGGCCGACGTTCCGCTCGACGAGCACCGGCCCATCGCCGCGAGCTGATCCCTCTCGGGCCCGCCGACTCCGCGACGCATGCCGACAATCCAGAAGGTCGTGCTCGTGGCCGCTCGGGAATCCGCCGCCGGGGAGCAGTGCGGATCCGCGCCTCCAAGTCGCGGCTGCGGATCTCGTGACGCCGAACGCGCTGTACTTCCTCCCAGCGCTGGTATCGCAACGCGGCGACGTTCTGCACGTCGAGCACCTTCAATCTGACGAACGGCATCGCGGTGATTTGGTCACTCTGCGAGGCCGCCAAGACTTCGATCCTACGGCCGCTCGAGACCTAGAAGCGACACTTCGCGTCGCGAGAGCGTGTGATCTCTTCACACGCTCTGAGGTCAACGCGTACCGGTCGAGATGGACTTCGCGAGCCTCTCGAGAGCGTCGACGGCACGACTGGCCTGCATCGAGTTCGGATCGTAGAAACCGGCGCTGAATCGAACTTCGGTCTCGTTCGATCCGTCGATATGCGTAGCCGAGATCCACATCTGAGTGGAGCGCCGAACCGGACCGGACCAGCTCATCCACCAAGTGTCGAACGGTGATACCCCCTGCGAGCGCAGGACGACGATGTCGGTGTAGTGGGCGCCGGATCGCGCATCGCCGACGATGGCGTTCTGTCGCACATCGAGGCTGCGCTCGTCGAGGACGCGCCGGATGCGCGCTTCGACTTCCTCGACGGACGCTGCTACATGCACCGTGCGGTTGATGCTCGCGAGGTGCGTGGCCTGGCGCGCGATGGCGATCGCGCCGACGAGCCAGAGAACGCCGAGCGCGAGCACCAATCGCCCGGCCAGATCGGATGCGACGAGCCACGCCGTCTTGCGGACGGATCCCTCCGCCGCCGGACGGACCGCGGAGAGGATCGCGAACAAGAGCACCGCCATCCCCACGGCGGCGATGGCGAGGCCGTACCCCACACCGGCCTCGCCGACCGAACTCGTCGCAGCGGACTTCACGACGTCGATCCGCGGCGTGACGGAGGCATCGCTCGCGAACGTGCTCGGGACGAGCGTCCACACGGTCGCGCGCAAGTGTTCGAGCAGGCCATTCGTCCCGCGAAATGCCGGGAACCACGCGGAGACGCCGCGCTCCCAATGCGCGAGATGTCCCTGCACGACGAGCGCGAGGCCGATCAGCGCACCGAGCGCCGCGCTGCCGAAGCGCGTCGCGCGCTGGACACCGGTCTCGGCCGCGAGCGACGCGCCGAGCTCCGGGCGCGCGCGCAGCACGACGGTGCCCACGACGACTGCCGGGAAGCCCTCGAGGCCTGCACGAGGTCGGCGACCTCATGGCTGCCGAGACCGGAGCGCCGCGCGAAGGCATAGAGCGGATACCAGTACCAGCGTGCGAGATCCTCGAGCGCCGCAGCTCGGCGCGGAGACTGCGCACCAGCCGCGTCGAGCACGACGGACCAGCGCGTGGTGAGGACTTTCGCTTGGCCGCCGGATGCGGAGCTCATCGATCGCCGTCCGGACCCGGGTCGTGCGCGGGTTCGCATTCGGAGGTCGTCGATTCGGGCTCACCGAGTTCCGCCGGACTCGGCACGTCGAGGCGGGGCTCCTGCGCGTCGACCGCGGGGTCCACGTGCGGAGACACGTCGTCGCGCGCGAGTCCGGGACCGAGGCACAACGCGAGGACGATCGCGAGGGGCAGTGCGATCCAGAAAGTTCGCGCGCGCATGGTTCAGCGAATCGCGGAGCGGAACGCGTAGGTTCCGGACACGAGTTCGATGCGCACGGATCCCGGAGTTCCGGCTCGCGGCTTCAGGTCCTTCGACTCCGACAAGGGCTTCCCGTCCAGCGCGATCGACGCGACGTCCTTCGCCGGCAGGTCGAGCGTGGCGCTCGAACCGGGCGGAATCGTGCAGGAATATTCGAGTTCCGCGTCGGAGAGCTTCCACGCGGACTTCACGAGTCCCGTGATCGCGTGGTGCTCGGCGCTCGCCGAGGTGAGCCGACCCGTGACGCACGGCGCGAGTCGGATGTGCGACCACGCAGCCGGCCCCTCCGAGCTCGGACGCGAGGCACCGTTCGGGCCGCTGAGCATCACGACCGAACCCGAATCGGCATGGTCGTCGACGAGCTCGATGCCGGCGATCGCGCGCACCATCCACTCACCGATCGCGCCGAACGCGAAGCTATTGAACGAGTTCATGCTCGGATCCTGGAACCCGCGCCCCGGGACGAATCCGTCCCAGCGCTCCCACATCGTCGTGCCGCCGTTCTCGACCATGAATCCCCACGAAGGCATGGTTTTCCGGCGCGCGAGATCGAGCGCCAGCTCGTGGTGACCGTTGCGCGACAACGCGATCAACGCGCGGTGCGCGGTCTGGATTCCGCACGTGAGCCGGCCTTGCTCGCGGATTCGCGCCGCGAGCCGATCGGCCCACTCTCGTTTCTGATCCGGCGTGTCGTAGAGTTCGAAGTCGAGGGCCAGCGCGTATGCGGCCTGCGTGTCGCCGTCGAGGCGCGCGCCCTTCAGGAACGTCTTCCGGAATGCGTCGCGCGCGCGATCGGCGATCGCGAGGGCCTTCACCTGGGACTCCGTGTCGCCGGTCGCGAAGGCCATTCTCGCAGCGATGCGCGCCGAACGCGCGAAGAAGGCCGTCGCGAAGAGGTCCTTCGCGACTTCGCTCCCCGCCTGCGCCTTTTCCCCTTCCAGCAGCGTCGAGGCGTTGAGCCGATCGCCGTAGTCGCTCCCACGCGCGTTGCGCCACACGAAGTCGGGGTTCTCCGCGGCGATGGACTCGATCCAACGGAGAGCGCTGCTCGCGCTCGAACGCAGGTTGCGGAGATCGTGGGTGCGCAACCACAGTTCCCACGGCACGAAAACTCCGGCATCGCCCCAGCCCGGAGTTCCCGCGAACTTCTCCGCGGCGCCGTATGGGTAGGGAGCGAAATCGGGGAAGCGACCAGCCTTCGTCTGTGCTCCGCGGACCTCCGCCATCCACGACCACAAGAAATTCGACGCATCGAAGCGATGCAGGACGAACGGCGTCACGACTTGCACGTCGCCGAGCCGGCCCAATCGTTCGTCGCGCTGCGGACAATCCGACGGGACACCGACGAAGTTCGACCTCACGGACGCCGTCGCCGCGGCCCACACGCGATTCAGCGTGTCGTCGGAGCACGTGAACGACCCCGCATCGGCAAAATCGTTGCCGATCGCGACCGCTTCGATCGAGCCCAACTCGAGCGCCTGCTCGAGGCCGCTCACTTCGGCGTAGCGGAAGCCGTGCACCGTGAAGCGCGGTTCGAGCGTCTCGACGACGCCGCTCAGCGTGAAGACGTCGAGCTGCGCGGCCGAGCGCAGGTTCGCCGTGTAGAGCTTGCCCTCCGCGTCGAGGACTTCTCCGTGGCGGATCGTGAGCACGGTGCCGGCCTTCCCCGCGATGCGGATGCGCACGACGCCGCTCTGGTTCTGGCCGAAATCGTAGACGTGCGTGTCCGAGCCCGTCTTGCGCACGGACAACGCCGGACGCGCGTCGAAGGCGCGGATCGGCTCAGCGCGTTCGGCGAAGAGTGCCGGTTTCAATTCCGGCGCGAGATCGACGGGTCGCCAGTCGGACCCTTGGAACAACGGCTGATTCCAGCCCGTCGTCGCTTCGCGTTCGTCACGCGTCTCACCATCGAGGAGATCCGCCGCGAGCAACGGCCCGCCGCGATTCCAACGCCAGTTCTCGTCCGTCTGGATCGGGACGCGCTGACCGTTCGCGAGCAAGATCTCACCTTGGAGGAAGAAGGCCGGTTCCGTGCCGTAGAAACCGTACTTTTTGCCGCCTCCGAGCTCCGTGGCGAGTCCGAGTCGCCCGGCGTACCAGCCTGGCGCCAACTGCACGCCGATCGCGTTCTCCCCCTGCGCCAAGAACTGCGTGACGTCATAGGTCTGGTACGCGACGCGCTTCGTGTAATCGGACCAGCCAGCTCCGAGGCGCGCGTCACCGACGGGCCGCCCATTGATCGTCATCTCGTAAGCGCCGAGCGCGGCGACGTGCACGAGCCCGCGCGCGATCGGCTGGCCGACGGTGAACGACGTTCGCAATCGAGGCAGCGACTCGATCACCGTCGCGGCCTCCTTCGCCGGCACGAGCGCGCCGTCGGCCAACGCTTCGGGCACCCAACCGGGCTCTCCCGAAGTGCCGCTGACGCGAATCTTCCCGCGCGAGGTGATGTCCGTCGCGCCGTCGAGCACTTGGAGTTCCCCGAGCGCCATCGCGAAGCCGCGATCGCCGTCTTTCGGGAGCTTCGTCGCCACGATGCGCAAGTAGCGCAACGTGTAGCGCGAGAACTCGATCTCCAACGGTTCGGCGCCGGCATTGGGCACGTCCTGCCACGAGTACTCGCCGATGCGAATCGCCTTGTCCTCGAACTTGCCGTGCTGATCGGTGTAGATTTTGAGGCGCAGGGGAAAGAGCACTCCCGGCTTCGTCATGTCCCCGTCGGGCCGCGCGGGGTGCAGACGAATCCGGTCGCAAATCACGTTGCCGCCGAAATCGAGCTCGATCCACGGCCATGCGTCTTCGGCCTGCGCGATCTCGCTCTTGTGCCCGATGGATCCGGCATCGGGCGCACGACCTGCGCGGATCCAGGATGCACGCCAAGCGTCGTCACCGCGCGGCGCAGCGGTGAACGTCGACGGAGCGGACCACTCCGAGGGTCGCCCGACTTCGTCCCATGAGCGAACTGCCCACGAGTAAGTTCGATCCGCGACGAACGGTTTGCCCGCGTACTCGATGCCATTCACGTCCGAGGCTTGGACCTTCCCGCTGTCCCACTGATCTCCCTTTCCTTCTTTGAGCGTCGAGGGGCCGGTGGCGACGAGAATTCGATAGGCGGACTGCGCAGCTCCGCGTCGTGGGTCGTCGAGTTCGAACGAGAATCGCGGGCGCGCCTCGTCGATCGCGATGGGGTCCTCGCGCAGTTCGACGCGCAGTTTCCGCGGCGGATTGGGCCCGTTTTGAGCCGACGCCGGAACCGCGGCGAGGGCGATCAGGGTCGTCGCGAGCGTGAAGCAGAGCTCAATCGTCATCGGACTTCGGATCAGCGGGTGGAATCGGGATCGGAGCGCGACCAGTATAGGCGCCCTGTTCCCCGCCACGCCGCGAGAGAGCCCCCTTTGGAACCCATTCGCGCGATTCCGACACAGTCGGCCTGGCACGAAGTCGCGCGCTCGCGCGATGCGCGCACGATCCGGCATCAGGTCCTCGCCTTGCAGGCGACGGGCATCGCGAGCGGAATCCTCGAACAGGCGGGCGAGCAGATCCTCGTCGTGCGCGACTTCGACCAGCCCGCTGCCGCGGCCGAGCTGGACCGCTACCGACGCGAGAACCTCGACTGGCCGCCGAAAGAGACGTATCCGGCGCCGATTTCGCAAGGAATCCACGCCGCGATCGTGTTCGGCGGTCTGCTCGTCTTGTTCTACATCCTCCAGGAATCGCACCGTTTCGGCGTCGATTGGGAAACGCTCGGACGCGCCGACGCGCGCGAGATTCGCGACGGCGAGTGGTGGCGATCGATCACGGCGCTGTTCCTGCACGCCGACCTCGCGCACCTCGCGGGCAACGTGGTGTTCGGCGCTGCGCTCGGCGTCATCGTCGCAGCCAGCGTCGGCGTCGGTGTGACATGGTGGAGCGCGCTCGCCGCGGGTGCGCTCGGAAACTACGCCAACGCTTGGTTCCAAGATGCTTCGCATCGATCGCTCGGCGCATCGACCGCGGTGTTCGGATTGCTCGGCATCCAGGTCGCGTACGAGTACGTGCGTCGAAGCGAGTTGGGTTACAAACCGTGGCGTCGTTGGGTCCCCGTGATCATGGGCTTCGGCTTGCTCGCGTGGCTCGGAGCGGGCGGGGTGCACGTCGAGGATCCGAGTTCGCTCGACGCACTCGAACGCGTGGATGTCGGAGCGCACGCACTGGGTTTCGCGGTCGGCGGTCTCGTCGGGTTCGTGCTCGGGCGCATTCCGCGGAAAAAGCTGCGCCTCGGTCCGGCGACGCAGGCGCTCGTGTGCTTGGGCGCGATCGCGGCCGTCATCGGTGCTTGGGCGCTCGCGATCTGACCAGGAATCGTCGCGCGTTCTTGCAGAGATCCGACGCGACGCGGGCCCGTCGCACGGCAGACTGTGCCGCGCATGGAGAGCGAGCTCGTTCCGTCGCGGCGAACCTTCGTTTCACGCCTCGTCGACGCGCGTCCCGGTGAGGGCCCCTCGATCGCGTGGGCGGCGGCGTACTTCTTCCTGCTCCTGTGCGCGAACTTCCTGCTGCGGCCCGTGCGCGAAGCGCTCGGCATCGCGGGCGGCGCCGACAAGTTGCCGCTCGTGTGGACGGGGACTCTGGCACTGTCGCTCGCGGTCCAACCGATCTTCGCGACGCTGATCCGGAAGCTTCCGCGCCGACGGTTCCTTCCGCTCGTCTACCACGTCTCGGTCTTCTTCCTCCTCGCGTTCCGCGCCGCATTCGAGTTCGGCCCGACGTCGTGGCAAGTCGGCATCGGCTACGGCTTCTACATCTGGTTCAGCGTCTTCAACTTGTTCGCTCTGTCCGTGTTCTGGGGCTTCGCGGCCGACATCTTCCGGCTCGAGCAGGCGAAGCGGATCTTCGGGTTCGTCTCCGTGGGCGGCACCGCGGGCGCGGTCGTCGGATCCGCGCTGGCCGGAGCGCTCGTCCAACGGATCGGCGCGTTGAACCTCCTGTTCGTGGGCTGCGTTCTGCTCGAGCTGGCCGTCGTGTGCGTGCACGTCCTCGCCCGTCGCCACGGCGTCGACACGCCCCGCGAACTCGTTCGAGAAGCACCGGCAGCCGCGGAGCGGTCGACGTCGATGTGGCGGGGGCTCGCGTACGTCGTGCGCAGCCCGTACCTGCAGGGCATCTGCGCGTTCACGTTCTTCTACACGCTCTTCAAGACGATCCTCTACTACCAGACCGGTCACCTCGTCGAAGCTGCGATCGACACGCGCAACGAGCGCACGGCGTACTACGCGAACGTCGATCTCGTGGCGAACCTGCTCACGCTCTTCCTCCAGATCTTCGTGACGGGACACATGATTCGCAGGCTCGGCGTGACCTTCGCGCTGCTCACGCAACCGGTGGTCGGCGGAATCGTCTGCATCGGTCTCGGTCTCATGATCTGGCGCGGTAGTGCGGTCCTGGGCGACGGCCCCATCGCGTTCGGGTTGACGGCCGAACTGCTCGGAGTGGCGTTGGCGAGCATCCTTTTCTCGGCCAGCAACTTCGCGACCGCGAAGCCGGCGCGTGAATCGCTCTACACCGTCGTCGAGCGCGACGTGAAGTACGCCTCGAAGAACTTCGTCGACACGTTCGTCTACCGGGCGGGCGATTTGATCGGCGCGTGGAGCTTCAGCGGACTGCACAAGGGCCTCGGAATCGGACTGGCCGCGATCGCGCTCGGCGGCGCGCCGCTCGCGGTGGCGTGGCTCGGCGTCGGCATCCTGCTCGGACGCGCGCAGGCGCGACTGGCGCGCGAATCAGATCTCTGACGGGATCGCGCCGCTCATGTGCACGATCTCGAGGGTCGTGCGCGCGCCCGCGGCGACGAGCGCGGCCTCCGTCGCGGTATCGTCCTCGATCACGAGCTGGATCCACTCGACATCGAGCCGACGCAGGGGCGCCAAGTGCTCCAGCATCGGCCGTGCGAGCTCAGGTGCCGCGACGCGGAACGGGAAACAGCCGGGAAAACGTGCGTCGAACGAAGCGAACGCGACGGGACGCTCGTGCTCGACGAGTTGCGCGAGTTCGACACCTTCGAGGCTGCGGAGTCGCGCGAGCTTTCCCGGTGCAAACCGCAGGCCCTGCTCGATCGCTATGTCGTCCTCGGGCCGGACGCCGCGCGCCACGAGCGGCCGCGCGGATCCCGGGAGTCGCACCACGTTGGGCCAGTCGATCCGCAAGACGCGCGTCGCGTACTCCGCGCGCATGCCGCACTGTTCGTAGAGTCGAATCGCCGGGATGTTCTCGCGCTTCACGTTCAGTTCCCAGCGAGTCGCGCCCGCGTCGCGCGCTATTCGCGCCAGTTCGCGCATGACGACACGACCGACGCCGCGGCCGCGCGCTTCCTGCGCCACGACGACGTGGCGCACGTACACGAGTTCACCGAAGTGCTCGCGAAACGCGTAGCCGACGAAGCGCGCATCCTCCGCCAGGAAGATCGTGCCGGGCACCATGTCCGCGACCCAGCGATCCACCTCGGGCACCGGATCGTCGAGTTCGAGCCCGGCGAAGAAGCGCGCGAACTCCGCGTGATGCTCGCGCGTGGCGGCGACGACTCGAAGTGCGCGGGACACCGGATCGATGCTAGCGCCCCGTGGATCCCCGAGTAGGATCCCGCATTCCCCGTCTCGCCGCCTCCCCCACTTCGAGGAACGCATGGCTTCGTCCGAATCGACCCAAGAACGCACGATCCTGGGTCATCCGTCCGGTCTGTTCGTCCTCTTCTTCGCCGAGCTGTGGGAGCGCTTCTGCTACTACGGGATGCGGGCGCTGCTCGTCTTCCACCTGATCGCCGAGTTCCAGAAAACGACGGGTGACGCGGCAGTCATCTACGGTGCGTACACCGCGCTCGTCTACGCGCTGGGCATCTTCGGCGGCTATGTCGCCGACCGCGTCCTCGGCTACTCGCGCTCGATCATTCTCGGCGGCGTGATCATGGCCATCGGCTGCTTCACGCTGCTCTCGAGGGACGAGACGTGGTTCCGCGTGGGGCTGGCGACGATCATCGTCGGCAACGGCCTCTTCAAGCCGAACATCTCGACGATGGTCGGCCGGCTCTACCCGCAGGGCGATCCGCGTCGCGACAGCGGCTTCACGATCTTCTACATGGGGATCAACCTGGGCGCGTTCCTCGCGCCGATCTTCTGCGCGCGCATCTCGCGCTGGATGAGCGACCTCGTCGATCCCGTGACGAACGCGACGGTGCCGGACTACCGCTACGGCTTCATGCTCGCAGGTATCGGCATGGTCCTCGGCATCATCGTCTTCGGCGCCGGCACGAAGAGCCTGCAAGGGAAGGGCGTGCCGCCGCCGGAACGGCGCGGTCCGATGCCGCTCGTGGCAGTGACCCTCGGCTGCATCGCGACGATCCCGCTGATGTACCTCTTGCTGCTGCGGAAGGAAGAGGTCGGCATCGCGCTCGGCCTGCTCGGCGCCGGGATGGTCGTCTACCTGCTCGCGTTCGCACTCAAGAGCGAGCGCGTGGTGCGCGACCGGATCTTCGCGCTGCTGATCCTGCTCGCGTGCAACGTCATGTTCTGGGCGAGCTTCGAACAGGCCGGCAATTCACTGAACATCTTCGCGGCGAACCACATCCATCACCTGCGCCTGGACATGTTCGACTGGACGATGCTCGCGGA
>Ga0163149_10000266_pt1 | contig 69372 bp, 70 predicted proteins | sample OliLakLV19MP5G1_FD_148604 | JGI IMG/M metagenome (GOLD analysis project Ga0163149, IMG submission 148604) | Freshwater microbial mat bacterial communities from Lake Vanda, McMurdo Dry Valleys, Antarctica - Oligotrophic Lake LV.19.MP5.G1 | ecosystem: Environmental > Aquatic > Freshwater > Lake >...
GTCCGAGGGCTGCACCGACTTTAGCTTGCAGGGCTCCCAAACGAGCTCGCTCTTGTAGTGACGCTGCCGTTAGTTGGCGATCGGATGTGTCCCGCGCTCCGGCAACGATTTCTTGGATTTGTTTGGTATCGGGAGCGCGCCCGATGCCCGCTGAAGTTTCCCGCAAATATTGAGATGTGCCTGTTTCCCCCAGCGTCGGAAGCTTTTTTGTTCCGTATATTGTTGTCCTGCTGCTCTGTGGCGTATGTACGGCACACAAGCTGTCGCAGTTCGAGTCACGAACTAACTCCGAGATTTGCTGGCTGTTTGAGCTGATATCTTCTGCCTCTGGCAACTGTTTCTGGGCTTTGACTAATTGCCAGCGCAGCTCCACCAAACTCGCAACTTGCCGACTCAAAGCTTGCAGAGCTTCTATGGTTTCTTTTGTCAAGTCTCGTGGCACCGAGTCCATAACGGATAGCACTCCCAGCATCCGCCCATCTGAGGTCATGACTGGGATTCCGGCGTAAAATTTCACGAAGGGATAGAAAACCGTCAGGGGATGCTCGCCAAATCTCACGTCTGTGGAAGCGTTTTGGACAATGGCGACGGGCGGTTCCTGAAACGAATTTGCAGGGGGTTCGATCGGAGATTCGGGAGCAACTGGCGGTTTTTGCAGGGGAATTGCCTGGTCAAATTCCGAGTTTGAGTTTGAACCAACTGCGAACTCTTCGGGAATTTTATCCAGGGCGCGAGTGCAAAAATTCAGGTAACGGTGGGCCAAAGTTCGATCGATACCTAACTGCGACTTCAACCAGTGGCGGTTAGCGTCAATCAAGCTCAAGAAAGCAATAGGAGTTCGGCTGATCTGAGCTGCCAAACCGACCAAATTGTCCAAGCAAGCGTCTGGAGCAGAGCCGAGAAGCTGATACAAGTCAATGTTATGGAGCTTGAACACTTTTTTACCAAGAGGCAAGGGTGCTTTCATCATGTGTAAATGCCCGTCTAGTTGCTGGCAACCGCCCTTCTCAATACTTTAGAGAAAAACAAGCTATGAATTGTGTGATGGGAGACTGTGGGCGCAATTTCGGCGCAGGCTGCTTGCGCCGAATTCAGACTAACCTGCCGCGTAAAACTTACCTAAACTTATCTAAAGCCATTTTTAAAGCATCCGAGTTTACTTCCTACGCTATTGGGTAGTCGGCTATCCCAATATCAGTAGGCTATCCCCCGACCGCCGAGGGTTAAGAGTTCAAAATATTGACGCTGGCGTTGAAATCGCGATCGATAGATCTACCACAAGCAGGACAATCATAAGTCCGAAGACCCAATGGCATATCTTTTTTATTCCCACAATTCGAGCAAGTTTTAGAGCTAGGAAACCATTTGTCTACCAGCACTAAATTCGCTCCATACATAAGGCATTTGTAATCGAGTTGACGCTTGAACTCGTAAAACCCAATATCTGATATCGCCCCCGCCAGCTTGTGATTTGCCATCATGCCTTTTATATTCAAGTCTTCTATTTTGATGAGATTGAAAGTCTTGGCTAAGTAAGTTGTTAACTTGTGCAGGAAATCTTTACGAATACAAGCTATTTGGGCGTGAAGTCGGCTGATTTTGTTGTAAGTTTTACGCTGGTTATTGGAACATTTTACCTGTCTTGAAGCTTGACGTTGTAAAGTGGCAAGCTTGGTTTTCGCTTGCTTAAACGGTTTTGGTGCGTCAAAAACTTGCTGGTTTGACAGCATGGCCGCATATTTAATACCTACATCGATTCCTACAGAGCTTTTGGGCTGTTGAACTGGTAGACGTTCCGCATCAACACAAAATGAAACAAACCAGCGACTTCCTTCTTTTGAGATAGTGAAAGTTTGAGACACGTAACCACATTCTAGGGCTTCGTAGAGCCGAAACGTTCCCAATGTAGGAATCTTAATGGTTTTGCCAGCACTTAGCAGAACTTTCCCATTGGATGAATCGACTGTAAAAGATTGACCATTCCGGCGGCTGGCAAATTTTTGATGACCTGCTTTCCCGGCACGATAGCGACTAAAGGCATCTTTCAAGTCAATTAAAGCATTTTGGTAGACTCGGCTAGACAACTGGTTCATCCAAGCGAATTCAGGCTGTTTCTTGACGTGGTTGGTGAGAACTTTTTTAACTTCGTTAATCACCTTCGAGTCCGAAAGCTTGCCCTCACTATACATTTGAGTCCGCAAGCTTAACCCGAAATTGAAGACGACACGTCGAAATCCTGCGTGTTTTGCCATCAAGGTCGCTTCGTTGTTATTCAATTTTAGCGATCGTTTGAGGGCAAACATAGTTAAGCTTACCTAGAGTTGTGGATTTGGTCAATTATAGACAAGTTTAGAAAACTATTTGGCGATTTAGTCTAACTCTTGACTGATCTGGAAACTTTTGAGTTATCGGAGTTAGAGCACCCCAGATCTAAGACTATATAAATTATAGTTCCAGTTGACTATGCTTTTGAATACCTCCGGCTCTCTAAATCTAAGAGCCTCTGTTGGGAGGAAGCAGCTTTCCAAAATATATGACGATTGCTTACCTAGAATTTTTTGATCAGTTTAATTGTATTTTAACAGACTTGTCTAATCGTGGGTAGCTGGCTTGCTGGTAGATTTAAATCAGGGGTTTGTGCCACAATATCAGTGTCCTTTACCGAGCTGTGCCTTAGCCTGGAGTTCAACTACAGTTAGGAGATGAATTACAAAAGATTGGTAAGATGTTAAACTTTGTAACAATAGTTGTTCAAACTCGACCTTTTAGGGTTTCTGGGCCCGGATGCACATTTTGCAACTGTTGTAATTGCCGATCGACTACTCTCCCCATCCCTTTTTTCGAGTTTGAGGTAAAAAAACAGGGGTAATGTTTCAACTAACGCTCCAACGGGGTTGACAATTATTGTGTAGAGGCAACTCTCAAAAAATAACTGCAGGAAGTATGTTTTGTATTTTCAAGAACTATAAATAAACAGGGAGAAGAATATGTCTGCAAGTAGCAGTCAAGTACCAACTATTTTGGCAGTTGATGATAGCGTCGTGATGCAAGGACTTGTTAAACAGGCCTTAAGCAAAGAGTTTCGAGTTCTCGTAACCGACAATGCAGTGGATGCTTTGTCAACGATTTATCACGAACAAATTTCTGTTTTGTTGCTGGATGTTTCGATGCCTGGTATTGACGGATTGGAACTCTGCCGCACGGTGCGGAGCTTGCCTCAGTTTCAGAATTTGCCGATCGTAATGCTGACAGCGCGAGATGGAGCCTTTGATAAGGTACAGGGGCGTTTGGCGGGAGCAACAGAGTATTTAACTAAGCCGTTTGATGCTGATAAGTTGCGCGAGGTAATTGGTAAGTTTATCAAAATCAAATAATTGGACTTAGAAAAAAAATTAGTTTTGAGTAATTAATGAAGTAATTTGAGTAATTAATGAAGTGACGACTCCCAGCCCTAACTCGCGGACGAGTATAGGGTGGGCTTCTCAGCTAATCCTGCGTCTGCATCGGAAACACGCTGAGCTTTATTGACTGTCCGCCCGACAGCCAAGTTCTTAACATTAATCGCGGCATTTACATCCCGATCCAGTTCCAGGCCGCAAACATGGCAACTATGCCACCTGTCGGCAATGGTTTTAGGGATGCGAGTACCACAATTAGAACAGTTTTGGGTAGTACCATTTGGATTCACAGCTATAGCTAATTTGCCAGCACTTTCGGCCTTGCAAACCAGAATATCGAGGAATTCACTCCAACCAGCATCTAGGATCGATTTTGCCATCCTAGTTTTTGCCAAACCTTTCACATTCAAATCTTCAAAGCCAATCACATCATACTTGTCGAGTAATTGCTTTGCAGCTTTATAATGAAAATCTTTACGTTGCCTTGCAATATGCAGATGATGTTTAGCAAGACGCTTAACAGCCTTCCGTCTACGATTACTGCCTTTCTTTTTACGAGAAACAGCCTTATTTCGGAGCTTTTTATCGCTCTGGGCAATCCTGGCAAACTGAGGAATAGGGACTGTCTCAGCATCACTGGTAATCAAGAAATTCTTCAGTCCCATATCAATACCAACAGCATTATCAAGATTGACATCGAGGCTGATTGTGGGCACTATGACATCTTGCAATGTCAGCACAACATAATAGCCATCGGCATTCTTGACAATTTGAGCAGTTTTGATTTTAAACCCATCAGGGATAGGACGATGCAGAATTATCTTCACATCACCGATTTTCGGTAAAGTAATGCGATTACCTTTGATGCAGTCTTGCTGCACCTGAGTATAGGTAAAGCTGTGATATCTACCACGCCCTTTAAATCTAGGTTTGCCAGAGTGCTTGCCAGATTTATCAACCTTGATATATCGGTCAAAAGCTTTTTTGACCCTCTCAATGCAATTCTGTAAGACCTGAGAATGAATTGATTTGTACTCAGGGAATAGCTGTTTGGTATTGAGTAAATCTCGCTTTTGCCAGTAATAATCAGGCTGTTCGACTATGGGAGCGATACTGCATGACACAAGAGAGCATGAATTAATAGGACTACGAGTGGACTCATACCAGTTAAAACGCTCTGACAGTCTATAGTTGTACTGCATACGCAACAGATTTAGCCACTGATCAATTTGATGAGCTTGGGCTTTTTTGGGGCGTAATTTGTACTTGTAGGCTGTGATCATAATATCAGCGTAGCATAAAATGGATACGGTGATATGAAAGATGATTTTATTTCTAGCGGGAGGTGTGTCTCAGATTTAAAAGCTCACTTGGTTTTGACTACCAAATATAGGCGTAAAGTTTTTACAGGACAGATGATCGACAGGTTGTTTGAAATATTGACGGATTTATGCACAAAGTGGGGCTGTAAATTAGTTGAGTTCAATGGTGAAGAGGATCATATCCATCTGTTATTTCAATACTTGCCCCAGATGGAATTACCGAAATTTGTTGGTAATTTAAAATCTGTTTCCAGTCGCAAGATTAGAGAAGAGTTTGCTGATGAAGTGAAAAAATATTACTGGAAAAGTGTTTTGTGGAATGAGTCATATTTTATTGCGTCTTGTGGCGGTGTCACAATTTCTGTACTTAAGAAATATATTGAGCAACAAGATACTCCTGAAGATAGTCCATCTGCGGGGCATCGAACCCCTTGATGGACGGCGCTTACATCCCGTCACTCAACGGAGTACCGTGTTTGGTGCGGGGCTTTCGCTTAGAAGCTAAATTTTTAATTTTGCCAGGAGTAGAGGAGCGATCGCACTGATAGGTAGAACATATTGGGCGGCACCGAGGGCGATCGCCTCCTTGGGCATTCCGAAGACAATGCAGCTAGCTTCGTCTTGGGCGATTGTCAACCCCCCTTGTCTGGCGATAGCCAACATTCCGTCAGCACCATCTCTACCCATTCCTGTCAGCAAAACCCCCGCTGCTGCCCGACTATAAAAATTAGCTACCGACTTAAATGTCACCGTTACAGAAGGGCAGTGTCCCGCGGCATGAGCAGCTTCTGAATAAACAAATCGCCCTTGAGAGTCCAATTCTAAATGACGTTTTTCTGGCGGGAAATAAACAGTTCCTGCTTGTGGCAATTCCCCAAAAGCAGCTATCTTAACAGGCAGTTTCGATTCATTACCTAGCCAATCAACTAATCCTTGCAAAAAACCTTCACTAATGTGCTGGACACAAATTATAGGCACTGGAAAACTAGCCGGAAGTTTAGAAATAATCGCGTACAGCGCTTGCGGTCCCCCTGTAGAAGCCCCTATAGCCAATACTTTAATAGTGGAAGATTTAACATTTTCGTTGGAAAATTTGTAATTAGGAACTGGTGCTTGGTTAATTTTTAAAATTTGATTATCTTCTAGTGGCATCTTTTTTTGATGCCGTGTAAATACTTTAACTCCTGAGAGTATTTTAACCTTAGCTATTAATTGATTGGCTAGGCGATCGTAATCTGATACCAACCCGCCCATCGGTTTAGGAAAAACATCCAATGCACCAGCCTTTAACACTTGAAATACATTCTGAGTATCATTCGCTTGCACTGAAGCACTAATTACTAAAATTGGTAGCGGATATTTCTTCATTACTTCTTCCGTAAATTCTAACCCGTTCATTGGTGCCATGTTCAAATCGGTACAGATTACTTGGGGCTGAAGTTTGGGGATTAATTCTAGTCCTTCTAATCCGTTGCAAGCGGTTCCTACAACTTGGATGTCTGGCGAGGACTCAAAAATTCGTTTGAGGACGATCGTAACTACTGGAGAATCTTCAACTAACAATAGTTTAATGGGCGATAACATCTGTTTGCTGGAAAATGGGGAATAAGAAATGGGGAATGGGAAATTAGGCACTTGTAATGCCCTTCGACTTACTTCCCTTGGGCTTCGTGGGCAAGCCACGCAGAGCGAGTGGCTAAGCTCATTACAACTAGCTCAGTAACCGCGTAGTCAAAGTATTGGGTATTGGGCATCCATGCAATGGTAATTGTGCACTGGGCATTGGGTATTGGGTATTGGGCCTTGCTAATTGGTAGTAAATAACAAATGCCTAATAACCAAGGACTAATGACTCATGACTAAACTAACCTTTTTAGTGTATCTACCAACACATCTTGATTGAAAGTCCCTTTAGGAATATAAGCATTTGCCCCTGCATCAGCCCCTCTTTTTCTATCTTCATCCGATGCCAAAGATGTCACTAAAATTATCGGCAACTCACTGTATTTTTTTTGCTCCCGAATCTTAACAGTCAGGGCCAAACCGTCTAAATTTGGCATTTGTATGTCAGAAATCACAGCATCAAAATCGCGAGTTTTTAATTTATGGAAAGCATCCAATCCGTCTACCGCAGTCACAACTTCGTAACCCGCACCTTCCAGGATGCGCTTTTCTTGAGTGCGCGTGGCGATCGAGTCTTCTGCTAATAGTATAACTTGTTTTCTGCTGGCAGTCTCAAGTTGCGATCGCGCAGCAGAAACCCCACGGGACGAAACTTGCTGGCGTACAGATTTTATCAAATCGTGGGGATTGAGTACCATACAAACTTCCCCAGTACCGAGAATTGTGGCACCCGAAACATTTCGCACCCGTTTCAGCAATTGACTTTGAGGTTTCATCACCACATCCTGTTCGTCTATCAAAGCATCTACAAATAATCCCAATCTTTCCTCCCCAACTTTCAAAACAATACAAGGCATTTTTGAAGAAGTAGAATTTAGGAAGTGGTTTTGATTTTTTCTCAGAATTTCGCTCCCTGTTTCCTGTCTCAAATACCGATTTTTTTGCCACCCTTGTCTATTGTTTAATTCTAGTAAATCTGTCAGATGAGCAACTGACAGAGGCTGACCATTTGAAAGTATAGTTTCCTTACCTTCTATAGCAAATATCTCAGACTGAGACACCTGTTGAGCCGTGTCTACAAACTCGACTGGCAGAGCATAAGGAATGTCTTCAACTATGACAATTAATACATTTGCTGTAGCTAAAGACGTGCTGATTTGCAGCCTCAAAGTGCATCCTTTACCCGGTAAAGACTCTACTTGAATACTACCTTTTAGGGCTTCAACATTAGTGCGAACTACATCTAAACCCACCCCGCGCCCCGATACTTCGGTAACAAATTTTTTGGTCGAAAACCCCGGAGTAAAAATTAAAGATTGTAGTTGAGTATCGGTCATTTCTGCCAGTTGTTCAAGCGTACAAATATTACGTTTTACAGCCGTTTGTTTAATGCTCTCTAGATTTAGTCCCCGGCCATCATCAGCAACTTCAATAATAATATTGCTAGCAATATTATAGCCTTTAATTCGGAGAGTAGCCACGGGAGGTTTACCGAGTTTTTTCCGCTCAGCAACAGTTTCAATACCGTGGTCGATCGCATTTCTAATCATGTGCATTAAAGGGTCTTTCATTTCCTCTAAAATGCGTTTATCGGCTGTAGTTTCGCCTCCTTCAATCACTAATGCAACTTCTTTACCTTCCCGTTTCGCTAAGTCTCGAACAGTGCGAGGAAATAAATTAAAAATAGTAGACAAAGGCAGCAGTCTCAGAGTGCGAATTCCTGATTCTAATGCCTCAGCGATTAATTCGAGTCTGGCAGTATCTTCATAAACTCGATTTCTCAAGCGGTTGACTAAAGTTCCGAGACGTTCTAAACGTTCTTCTGTACGTTGATAGTAATCCTGCAATTGGCTAAATTTACCATTGGCTTTAATACCGTTTTCATCTATTTGCATCCGATCAACAGTCAAGCTCGTTACAAAATATTCTCGGCTCCACTCTTCCCACAAAGTTGTAATTTGTTCGATCTCTGCAACTCGGTGTCCTAGCCGAGTTTTTGTGACAGTAAGTTCCCCTGCTTGAGTCATTAAATCGTCTAAATTTTGAGTAGCAACGCGAATGGTTTCAATGCGGTAAGATGAGGTTGAGGATGCAGTAACTGCCGACTGCGAAGCCGACTCACTGGCGGGCCCAGAAGGTGCCGGCAAGTTTTGAGCTTGCAGTAGAAATTCTGGCTTGGATTGTAGGGGTAAAAAAGAGGAATTTTTCTCTAAGTTAAGGACTTCCGAAGTTTCAAAATTTGTTTCTAGTTCTTGGGTAGCAGGCTCAGTAAATTGCAGTTCTACCAACAGTTGCTCTGGTACTTGTGAAGATGAGGTATCTACTATTGAGGCTGCAGCCTGTGGTTGTGGCTGACTAGAAGCACCCATCATGCTAGCGAGGATGTAAAAAGTATTAACGCCGGAATCTTCGCCCGTAACGGCTTCGTTAACGAGTTTCCGCATGGCGTCTAAACCTTGCGAAAGTCGATCGCTAATATCCGAATTCAGTTGAGTTTCTCCCCGCTTGACACCTTCCAAAATATGCTCCATTTGATGAGCTAAAGATGCTACATTTTTTACGCCCAGCATCCCAGCATCACCTTTAAGAGAATGGGTTTCCCGCAACAATTGTTCTAGCTTAGCTAAGTCGCTGGGATGTTGTTCTAAGTACAGCAATCCATCGTCTAGTTTCTGTAAGTGTTCTTGACTAGCGACTTTAAATACATCTCGAAGTTCTTGATCTTCAATCATCATATATGTTTTTGAGTAATAGGTAATTGAGCATGGCTCATGGGTAATTGGTAATGATAATTATGTGGAATAGTCAGTCGATTGCTAATGACTAATGACTAATGACTAATGACTACACTACTTCTTTAAGATTAAATGCAGCTTCTGTGAGTTGTTGAGTACCGATTTTAACTTGAGTAATGCCGCTGACTGTTTGAGACGCGGATTCCTTCAGAGAACTCATGGCATCACCTACTTGCTGAATCGCGATCGCCTGCTGTTTAATATTCAAAGAGATTTGTTGATTGCTAGCAAACACCAGATTGCAAGCTTCCCGAACCCCCGTAAAAGCTTCTGCCGTATCCTGCGCTGTTTTCACCCCTGCCGCGACTGTTTTGCGGCTTTCTTCCGTTGCTTTCACCGTCGAGTCGATCGCGCCCTTAATTTCTGGAATAATACCATTAATCTTTTGCGCCGCTTCTTGACTCTCATCTGCTAACTTGCGAATTTCCCTTGCTACCACCGCAAAACCTTTGCCATACTCGCCAGCCCTGACAGCTTCGACAGCCGCGTTGAGAGCCAGCATATTTGTCTGACTGGCTAAATCGCTAACTAAATTTGCCAAAGCCGAGATATTACCAATCTGACTCGTGCTATCCCCCAGGCGCTGATTTTGCTGAGAAATGGCCGCCACAGCTTGTCTAAGACTCAGCATTTGATTGAGAGTTTCCTCAACTTTTTGAGTACCTTCTTCCGCCAGGGTTAAAGCTTGGCGAGCGGCGGCGGCAACAGCCTCAGCTTGCTCGGCTGTTTGCCGAGAAGATATGCCCAATTTTTCTAAAGTTGCAGTTGTTTCATTGACGGAGAGAAATTGCTCGCCGACTATTTGCTCTTGCTCGTTCATGTTAGATAATATTTCCATTGAAAATGAAGATATTTGGGAGACCAATTTCTGAATTAGCTTAACGATTTTTCCCAGCATAAACAATCCTAATGCCAGCACAGTACCCAGGGACAATATAGTAATAATAGTAGCTATTTTTTCCAAAACAAAAACAGAAGCAAACAGCGAACTTTTCGGTGATTGATTCACAATCACCAGAAAACTTTTCTTATTGTTTTTTGTCGAAAAAGCTGTATTATAGCTAATAACTCGATCGCCGATGTCAATATTGCCTTTGCCACCGGAAAGTATTTGATTCACTACCTCTGCCGCATAATCTTTTTGAACATTTTCATTGGTTTTTCTTTCAACACCCCATTCTTTTTTAGAATTGGGATGGTAGATATAGTTACCATCTTGATTTAACATAAAAGCTTGCTCTGAATTGTCATGATTGATATTTTTAACTATATCGATCATATTTTTGCCCAAAGAATTAGCAATCAAAATGCCTTTTCTTTCTCCTTTGGTATTAAAAACAGGAGTGGCATGGCGAATTGTTGACTTGTAAGGAATTTCTATTTTACCGCGCTCCTGATTCAGATTGAATTGGGACACATAGATTTCGCCAGGTTTTAGCTTCATAGTTAAGGAAAAGTAATCTCTATCAGCTTGATTTTGCAGTTCGGAATTTGGAACAATTTTGATAGTTTTGCTGTCAGAATTTAGCCGCACGAGTTCGTTACCTTTCTCATCTATATAACGCAACTGCATATAATATGGCTTAACTTCCATCATTGATGCAAATGTGATTTTCATTCGATCGACCCAATTTTGATAAGTTGAATTAGTTTCTTTGTCTACTCCATTTTCATCTCTAGCTCTAATTATTCCTTGAATAGGGGGAGATTTGCTGAAGAACAAAACATCGTAACTGATATTTTCTAGTTTGTTAACAATTTGCTCTCGGCTGGAGGCGACACTTTCAGTAAGATTTGTTAAGGCTAAGGTTTGCAGTGCTGCTGTGGAAGAGGAAATTCCATACCAGCCTAAAATAGATACTGGAATTAAGGTACTTAAAATTAAAAGCAGCAGTAGTCGATGTTGGATTTTTTGGAAAAATTTATTGATCATTAAAAATTGGTAATGGGTAATGGATAATTGGGAATTGGGAATTGGTAATTAATCTTCCTGAAATGGGTCGGGCGGGTTTTGCCTTCATAAACTGCCTTGTATCATAGATTCTTAGCTAAACCCGCCCCTACAAGATACTAGGTTTTTTTTTGCAATGACCTACTTAGCTTTGAGATTTTAGATTCAACAATTGAATAATTGGGAATGATTAATGAGGATAGGGGTTGGGAACAGGGGCCTACAGTTGCATCCTTTTTTGAAACTATCATAACTGATCGCTATTCTTAAACAACTGCTTTTAAATCTAAAGCAGCTTCATTCAATTTTTGAGTGCCGACTTTAGTTTGAGTGATACCGCAAGCTGTTTGTGCGGCTGCTTGGTTGAGGGAGTTCATAGCTTCCACCACTTGTTCGATCGCGATTGCTTGCTGTTTGGCATTCAGGGAAATTTGCTGAGAGCTCAAAACCACATTGTTAATTGCATGGGCTACTCCGGCAAATGCCGCAGCAGTTTCTGATGCAATATTCACCCCAGAGTCCACAGTTTTAGTTCCTTCATCTGTCACCATTACTGTTGAGTTAATTGCTTTCTGAATATCGGCAACTAAGAGATTAATTTGTGCGGCAGATTTTTTGCTGCGATCGGCAAGTTTGCGAATTTCTGATGCCACAACGCCGAAACCCTTGCCGTGTTCGCCCGCCCGCACTGCTTCCACGGCAGCATTTAGTGCTAACATATTAGTCTGATTTGCCAAATCGCTAACTAGAGTTGAGATATTGCCAATGCGATCGGTTTGCTCGCTCAACTGCATAATTTGCCCTTGCATATCCTGCACTGTCGTTTTCAGCGTTGCCATTGCTTTTAAAGTTTGTTCGACAGATTTTGTACCTGCGCCAGCTAAAGTTAAAGCTTGCATTGCTTGACCTGCGGCCGTTTCTATTTGCTGGGAAGTCGCCCTAGAAGATGCGCCCAATTCGTCCATTGTCGTAGTAGTTTGATTGACTGAAGCTGCTTGCTGGCTTGCCATGCGTTCCTGTTCTTCAACTGTTGCTGCAATCTCAGTGGAAGAAGTGGCGATCGAACTAATTGCGCGATCGATAGTTGCAGTAATTCCTGACGAAATCAGCCAAGCTATGCCCGCACCAAACAGCACTAACAGCACCGAACCAATCACCAGCGTCGATACTAAAAAGCTTAAAGCTTCCTTCGTCATTTTCTTTTTTTGATTAACCATATTTAATTCTGTTGCCCGAAATTCCCGGTTCACTTTCAAAAATTCATTTACTACATTTTTGTACTTGCCTGTATTAAATACAGCGATGGCTTTCGCGGTCTGATTTTGCAGCACTAAGCGAACAATGTCTTCGTTACAACCCTCATAAAATTGCTTGACTAGCTCTCGCATCCTCTGCAAACGAATTCTCTGTTCGGGATCTTGAATGGTCGGCTCTACTTTATCCGCCGAGTCCAGAGCCAACTCTGCACCTGAGTAAAAATCCATTAAAAAATCATTATTTTGATTAATTAAATACCCACGTAGCCCCCGTATCATTTGCTCCGCACCTGCGGATATATTACTTGTTTCTCCGACTACCTGCTCTACCCTTTCCGTTTCTTGGAAAGTTTTAAACACCTGATTGGTAGTAGCGATAACTACTACGGGAAACCCTAAATATATAGCTGCTGGCGCTAGATATCCGAGCAGCATCTTGTTTCTAATGTTTAAATTGTTAATTTTAGCAAACATCTTTTTTTCCTGAATTTAAGATAGAATTTCTGTTGGTAATGTTGTGACGCTGCGATCGTCGTTGGGAGTCCAGCCTTGAAAACAGAAATCAGCCGGCAACTTCTGGGAGCGATGCAGTGCAGTGACAGTAACAAATACTATCATAGCAAATTCTGTTCTATTGCTATAGCGGTTCTCAATTTGTTTGAGGTATGAGGGCGAGTAATTACATGGCTTACACCCAAAGGTCAATCAACCGGGTTTTTAAGCGAGATTGAGGGTTTTTGGCGAGTATTTTGGTGAAAAAACCCGGTTTCTGGCAACCCATATGTAAGTCCTAAATTACCAATTACGAAAAATCCCAGCGTACCGCACTGTTGCTGAGAAAGGCTATATCTTTTCTTTAGTTTCCGGTGGCGCGGACATCCTTATACCAATTTCATAAAGTAGCGCTAGATATTACCCCCCCAACCCCCCCTTAGTAAGGGGGGGCTAAGACTTCATCAGCACATCTTTAGAAAAATGGTATTAGTGCCGGCGCAATTCCGATGGGCTGGTAAAATCTTTTTTCAAACCTCCTCCTCAACAACAACTCCCCCTTTTGTCAGCAGTTTCTGCAAGTTGAGAACAGCGATAATTTTTTCTTCGTAAAGAGCGGTGCCCAGCAGATATTCGCGGTTGGCCGAATTTAGTGCAGCAGGAATAGTCGCAAGCTCTGCCACATTCAAATATATAATATTTAAGATTTCGTCAACAACGATACCTGCGACCAAATCTTCAATTTCAACAACGATTGCCTTAGATAGAGATTTTGTATCCGCCGACATATTTAAAACATTCCGAATATCCACTAGCGTCACAATCTCGCCCCGCAAATTCATATTTCCAATAATGCGATCGGGAGTGCAAGGAACCGGAGTTACTTGGCGAATGTCAGTAAATTCGCGCACTACCTCTAGATTAATACCAAAGTATTCGCCGTTCAAAACAACCACCGCCAGCGACATATTAATTGCCGCAGAATTTTCGCGATCGCCCAAGAGCCTCAAATTGTCAGCTCGCTCTCGAAAAATCGCCCTTTCTTCCGGCGTAGAATTCGGACAAAAAATGTGAGGCTGGCCCAAAACTTTAGCATTTTCCGCTATCTTTTTTGCATCTATTGCCCCCTGTAAATTTTCCGTCTCTGCCTCACCTGTTGTCTCTGCACGGCTGGCAGAAACAGGCAATAAGGCATCGGACTTTTGGGGAGAATATCGAATTAGGCGATCGAGATTCAGCAGCATGATAATATCGGCTTCGCAGCGGGCAAGTCCAGCTACAAAATGATGAGAGGCTTCTGAATTCTCTCGCCCGTAAGATAGCTGCGGAGTGATGGCATCTTCTGAGAGTTCCTTAACTTCGCGAACTTGATTGACAATTATACCGACTTTCGATTCTTGCCACTCGATGACGATCGTACTATCTGTCACAGAATACTCCTGCCAAGCGTATCCAAAACGCAGATTCAGATCCATCACGGGCAGAATTTCGCCTCGAAGGTCGATCGCCCCGACAATATCTTCAGGCGCTTCTGCAATTGCTGTCAACTCCGGCAGAAAGAAAATTTCCCGAACGTAGCAGGCTTCTATACCGCAGAGAAAACCGTTCTGTTCAAAGATAAGATACGGTTTAGTTTCCATATTTTAGTGTACAGTTTCTTTACTGTATAATTTTAACAATTTTTTTTTAACATTCATCAGCACTTGACTAGCTGTCATTTTCCCCTGTGAATCTATGGGAGTGTTTGGCGGTAGTGCTTTCAGGATTTCACAAGATGAATTGTACATTTTAAGAGCTCTTTTTACTTGGCCTTCTTTATTGTATATATTCCCTAGCTCTATATAAGCTGAAACAAAAGAGGGACACATATAAATAGTCCTCTTTAATAAATTCTTTGCTGTTTCCAATTGCCCCTGTTCTTCAGCAATTTGAGCTTGTAAATAATCAGTATATACTGATCCCGGCTCTACTTTTCTAGCTCTATTACAGTATTCTATTGCCTGAGAATAATTGCCGGCATTTGCCTGAACTTGAGCGATTAAAAAATAAGCATCAAAATTATGCCCCTGCAAGTCTATTGCCTCTTGTGCCTTGTTGATTGCCTCAGCATAATATTGATTTTTAAATAATTTTTTAGCCTCTGAAATTAGCATTTGAGGCGTTTTATTTTGAGTATTTTCTGCTATTATTTTTTCTGTAACTGACACGGCATTGTTCGGCAAGCCGTCCTCCAGATAGGGAGAGGGCAGCATTTTTTCCAGCGGATTACTTATTTTTAATACGGGCGGCATCTCTGGAAAATTGCTGTTAGTAGTAAAACTAGGTGGCATCGTTTCCCCTGTTAGCAACTCACCACTATCATCGCCCATAGTATCTGCTTTGGGGAATTCCCGAAATGCCGAGTTGGCTTCCCCTACCGTCGCAACCCTAGACTCTATTTGAGAACATTCCTCCATTACTGCATTCCGACGCTGATATACCACCGACTCCGGGAAAATATTGGGTTGAAACTCGTTCATAATTTGACCGTAAACTTCAGCGTGACCGGTCATTAAATATCCTCCAGGTCTCAGGGTATTGGAAAATTTTTTCAGTACCAGTGAAATATACTTATGTTCAAAATACACAAAAACGTTTCTACATAAAATTAAGTCTATGTTATAAATATTTTGGTAAATATTAGGAAACTCATCTGTGATTAAATTTACACAGCTAAAGTTGACACTTTCGCGCAATTCTAGATTAATTTCCCAATCATTTTGCCTCTGATGAAAATACTGCTTTTGTATCTGCGGTTCAACCAAGCGAAACGACCAGTGACTGTAAACTCCCTGGGGCGCTTTTTTGATTACTTTTTCATTGATATCTGTACCTAAAATTAATATTTTCCATTGTTCCCAATCGGGAATCAATTGTTTTAAAACAATTGCTAAAGAATAAGGTTCTTCACCGGTGGAGCAGCCCGCACTCCAGATTCGCAGTGTCGGCTGCATTCCCAATGTCTTGTGCAAGTTTCTTTTCTGCTCTATCAATTCAGGAAAAATTACTTTTGTTAACAGAGCAAACTGTCCTTTATCTCGCATAAAATAACTTTCAATTGTTGTTAATAGCAATACTAATTCTGACCATTCATTTTTACTTTCAAAAGTTTGGGCGGTTAAAAGTTTATAATATTTTTCGGGTTCTGCAATTTTCTTTGCTCTCATTCGAGTCATAATTTTATGAGACAAGCCCGCTCGATCTTGGGATCTGATTCGCACCCCAATCTCATTAGTAATTAAGTTGATAAATAGCTGAACTAGGGAATCATTCATGTCAACTCAGGTAGATTAATTTAATAATTTGGGAAGTGGCAACTTTTACTGAGCTGGTGCTGAGTTAGTGCTGAGCATAGCTGCTAGCCTGCGGCTCGTCCGTTCGCAAAGCCGAAGGGAAGTGCGTAGCTGAACTATTGGGAATTGGGGAACTTGTAAGGTCGTGTAGTCGAAGTATTGGTAATTGGAAATTGGGGAATTGGAAATTGGGTAATTGGAAATTTAGCCGATCGCATTAACAAGAACAGTGTCACACCACATCATATCAGAAACTTGCCAGCTACTCAAAAGAAAAAGGCAAAAGGTAAAAGACACAAGCCAGGAAAAAATTATCCCTTCTGCCTTCTACCTTCTGCCTTCAAAGGCACTAATCTCCAACTTTAAGCTGGAAAAATCCGCAGGCGACGATTTGGTTCTTCTCCAAAAGAGTGAGATTTCAGGTGATAGTGTTCCACAAGTTCGTGCTGCATTTTGCGGACGTTGGGAGAACGGGGTAAGAGTTCCACCGGCTGTCCCTTGGGGATGACAATTTGCTCGACAGCCAAGCGGGTTTCTTCGAGAGCTTCGAGCTCGTCAGAAGTACCGCTGCGGGCGAATAAGGCGAGGTCTGCCACTTCCGGGGTGCCGGGGTCGTCCATGTCCAACAAGCGCCGCAAGGCTCTTGCTACGTGGGGAATAGTGCCGGCCTTGATTGTGTGCAGGGGAACTTGGCGAGTTTTGGCCAAGTGCCTTAATTTTGACTGGTTCCGCACGTTCGATCGCAAAGCCAAAACCACGTCAGCACTCTCAATATCCTTCGTCAGCAGCACGGGCAAATTCAGGGTGGAAATCACCTGTTCGAGCTGGTGGCGAGCTATGCCGTAAGGATAAACGTGGAGGGGCAAATCTTCGCCGTTAGGGCCGACGTTCTGGGAATAACGTCCCCGCTGCTGCGGTACTGGTTCCACGGACAGGGATTCTTCGAGGAGTTGCTCGAAATACCGAGTCTCAGCAACCACCGGCGCGCTGTTAGCGGTAGCAGCGAATTTCTCGCCTTGAGGGGGCATCGGCACCATTTTGCCGGCACTCCGCCACCCAGAAATCGGTGTGACTGGCCGCATTGCTGATACAGCAGCCGGGCCGCCCGAAGCTGATATCCCTGGAAACCGGGCGGGGGGAGATGCTGATTCGCGCTCGATAATTACTTCTCCGCTGTCGCTGACGCTTCTGATTTGCTGGTTCGGTTCGCGTCCCCGCAGCAGACTGTCGATCGAATCTGACACTCGCTCGTGTATTACCCAGCGCTGGCGTTCCAGCATTTCGATGGCAATTTCAAAAGTTGGCGGTGCTTTGCGCTCCAAAACCGTTTTTTGAGAACCGCGCCGTCTTGCTTCGTCATCTCCCAGCGTCACCGCTTGGATGCCCCCAATTAAATCTGCCAGAGTCGGGTTTTTCATCAAGTTTTCGATCCGGTTCCCGTGGGCGGTACCGACCAACTGCACGCCCCTTTCGGCGATCGTCCGAGCCGCCAAAGCTTCGAGTTCCGTGCCGATTTCGTCAATCACGATCACTTCGGGCATATGGTTTTCCACTGCTTCGATCATGACTTGGTGCTGGAGTTCGGGACGGGAAACTTGCATTCTGCGAGCTCTGCCGATCGCTGGGTGGGGAATATCTCCATCTCCGGCAATTTCGTTGGAGGTGTCGATGATTACCACCCGTTTTTCCAAGTCGTCGGCTAGCACGCGGGCAATTTCCCGCAGGGCCGTGGTTTTGCCGACTCCGGGGCGGCCGAGCATCAAAATTGACTGACCGGTTTCCACTAAATCGCGGATAATGCCGATCGTCCCGAACACAGCGCGGCCCACCCTCAAAGTCAAGCCGATAATCTCGCCGCTGCGGTTGCGAAGGGCGCTAATTCGGTGCAGGGTTTGCTCGATACCGGCTCGGTTGTCGCCGCCGAAGTGGCCGACTCGCTCGATGCAATAGTTGAGGTCTGCCTTGGAAATTGGCGTTTGGGAAAGATGTTCGGCCAAGGATGGAAAACGAGCTTCTGGTCGGCGGCCCAAATCCATGACAATCTCAATGAGATTGTTGCGCTGCGGGTGCTGCTCTAAGGGCTGCCGGATCTCATCTGGCACGATTTCTAATAATCTGTTGAGGTCGTCTGTAATCTGCATTCGCCTCGATGTGTTCGGTTGACAGTTGACAGTTGACAGTTGACAGTTGACCCCTTGACAGTTGACAGTTGACAGTTGACAGTTGACAGTTGACAGTTGACAGTTGACGCATCGGTGGATAGAAACCCGGTTTCTATGAGTTTTGCCAACACAAACGAGAAATCACGAAAGAAACCGGGTTTCTGAAGTCGCAAGTACGATCGCAAAATACAGTTGTTTAGTTGTTAGTTGTCAGTTTTTTTTGATTAACTACTGACTACTGACTACTGACTACTGACTACTGACTACTGACTACTGACTACTGACTACTGACTACTGACTACTGACTACTGACTAAAATTCTTTGATTTGGGAAACTAGAGAACGAGCTAAACTCACGGCCTCCCAAAGAAGTTCTGGGACGGCTTCGAGCTGAGTCAGCCGAGATGTTTGAACTCCGGCTCCTGGCCGCGCGACTGCCACCGGAACGGCATAGGCTCGATCGGTCTGCATTGTTTCTAACTGTTCTAAAATTGGCGATAGCAAAACCCTGGCATAGCTGCCGTAAGCTACACCTGCAATGTATTGGACAGAGGGAAATGACAAATTTTCCCCGCCATCCTGCATCAGTCCCTCGGCTCTCAACTTGCTGACAGTGTGAGCATTAGTGCCGCCTGCAAGTTGCACGTATCCCGGCAACTGGGCAGCCAAAACTTTTTGACCGAGTTTGACCGCGGCTCTAGTAGTTCCTGTTCCGATATCTCCGCTCATTGGCCTACCGTCGGTTTGCCAAATTAGGGGACAAGGAAGGGGGGAAATTATTTGATAGAGTGTCCGCAAATAGTCAATCAAACCGTCTCCATCGGGGCAACTAATTGCTATTACTTTGAGTTGATCTACCCAGGGAGCTATGCTCGACCAAAGTCGCGCAAAATCTGCCTCTCTGCCTACTTGCGTGTGGATTTCTAGGGCGTCCGCACCGGATTGCAAGATTAAAGGTGCGATCGCGGCGGGAGCAGACACGTAAGAACGAGTATAAATCAGTTGGCTCGGACAAATCGGCAGACAGCGACCGCAGCCATAGCATTGCTGGTCTATCACCCCGGAAAAACCACTGCCAGCACTCTGAAAAACTATTGCTTCGGCTGGACATATTTTTTCGCACGGCCGCCAGCAGTCCACCGGACAATCGGCTGGGTTGAATTCGGCTTTGCGAAAATGCGGGTCTTCCCCATCGTTTAAACTCACCATCAGCAACGGCAACCCTTTGCCGCCAAACCTGCGGTTTTGAGTTCTTGCCTGTAATTCGCTGGCCACTTGTAGGGCTTCTTTCGCTGCAGCGACGGCGGCGGGATCTGCCGCGACATCGATACAGTCAGCGCCTGCTAAGGTGTAAGCCAAGGTGAGATTCCGTACAGCAGGCAGGTGTTGAAAGCTCGCCCCACAGATCAGCTTGAACCAATGACCATCTTTTAATGAGTTTAGGGGATGATAATGTTCTGTCACCCTTATATGCTAATCCTTTGAGCTGAAAATTACTATCTGAAAATTTCTACTTAATTTTAAAATTTAGGCTGATACGAGCTGGAAACGCTACTGATAGCAGTAGCTCTGGTGCTGTTGGCCCTATATGTAGAGTTCGGAGGTAACTATTTTTGAGAAATCTAATTTTTTTGAGAGTGCCTAACGATGAGGCGATTTTCAACTTTGCCGATCGCCTTGATTTACAGACAGACTTTCTGTCATATCATATTTGGGTGGATTTGGCAAGGAAAAAGTAGACTAGAGATTTTTTTTTGAAGTGGGCGTGCAGTGGCAATTGCCATCAAGTTCGATCGAGCATTGAAACCCATCGACGAACCGCAGATGAACATTATCCTCCCTGACTCGAAGCTAAATTCATCTGGGTTAATCTGCGATTCAACGAGCTATCCTACTTGCTCAGCCGCTTGTAAACAGTAGCCAAAGCATGGCTATCCCCCACATTTCCCGGAAACAAAACAACTGGCAAATTGGGAAACAGAGGATGATTCGCCTCTGTTTTCACCACCGAACAACCTGCGATAATTTGACCGATTTGCCTGACACTTTTCAGCGACAAACCTGTACTCAAAACATCATTAGAAGTAATGCCGCCCTTGCTAATCAAAAACCCGATATCTGCAGGCAGTCCCCGCACGATATCCATCAATAAAGCAGAAACCGCCTCTCCAAATTTTAACCGGACTTCGGTATTTTTAAATTGTAGTTCCTGGCGGCTGGTATAAATTACAGGTGTTTTGCCCTCAGCATGAGCATTGCGGACTTTTAAAAGAGTTTCATCGAGCATTTGGGTGCGATACTCTGGTGAATCTTCTAGCAAGTGAGATACATCTATTTCAATGCTAACTATATTGGGTTCTTTTAACAAGCGCTCCAATTGTTCAGTAGTTTTCTTAACGTGGGAACCAACTATTACTGCACCCGGTTTGCCATCCCTCACATATTTTGCCATTTCGTCGGCTGCTACTGGCTGGTTGCCGAGGTCAGCTAAGGATGTTAAAATACTGGCCGCGCTGCGGAATAAAAACTTTTTACCTTGACTGGCTGCATCGAGAATGTGTTTGGCAAATGTGTCTAAATCGCCTTGACTTTCGCCGTCAACAACTGCACATTGGTTGTCTGTCATGTCCATCAGTCGATCTAAACTTCCGTAGCGCATATCTGCGAGTAAAATGCGATCGACTGCATCAGCGGGGATGCGACCTTTGGTTTTTTCTTCTACATAGTCTGGCAGGTAACTGTGACTGTACCCGAAGACTGAATCTTTGGCAAATTCGGTTTCGTGAACAGGGGTTGCAACGCTGTTAACCATGAGGTAGTGTACGCTGTTGCGGGTAATTCTGCCTCCTTCAAAAAAGGCGGGAATCAGAAAATGAGCGTCGAAGGGGCCAAGTTCTTCGGCGATCGCGTCGGTTTCGATGGGATAGTGGCCGCGCAGGGTAGAATCGGAACGGCTAACTATTAGGAAGTCTTCGATTTCTTCGCTGGCGATCGCCCTTTTTAGATTTTGGCACACTTCGCGGGTGACGGAGGCTGCTTTTTCGGGAGTTAGCGATCGAGTATTTGTCAGGATGAAGAAAATCGGGCACTTGTCCCGCAGCCCCAAACGCAGGGTGTCTTCGTCCCAACGTGTCAGCAGCAAGCAACTGTGCACGGTTTGAGAACCAGTCGGATCGTCGTCGAGAACTATAATCTTGGGTTTGGCAGAAGACATACTGACCTGGTTGTTAACGTCACCTTTCCAAGATATCCTTACCTGTTACGTAACAGCAAACAATTTACAATCATGATTTTTCTTAACAATTCTCATTACTCATAAATTTTAAAATGTGTCTGAGAAGACCGGGCGGTTGAAACCGCGTCTATACAGACAAAACCCGGATGGTGCGCGGGTTGAAGAACGGGCGATTAAAATTCAATACGGTTGGATTAACGCTAATCTCCGAAGAGAGTTCTTAGCGTTAGCGCAGTGATCAGCGACGATCGCATCACCGAGACTAAGCTGTTGAGTATTTAAATTGCATATTCGGGACGATGCTCAGAGCAACGTCCCACAAGAATTTTATTGATTTTTGACACACAATTTAAATGTAGAACAGCTTATGATAGTTATCAATTGATATGTGCGGGAATAAATTAGCTTTTTAACTGAACTGTATTTGGCTAAAATTAATTTATTCTCTTCATTCCGCGGAGGCGGAATTCGTTTGTGTAGACGCGGTTGAAACCGCCGTCTGCTTGTAAAATTAAGTTATTCTCTTCATTCCGCGGAGGCGGAATTCGTTTGTGTAGACGCGGTTGAAACCGCCGTCTGCTTGTAAAATTAAGTTATTCTCTTCATTCCGCGGAGGCGGAATTCGTTTGTGTAGACGCGGTTTCAACCGCCGTCTGCTTTGCTATTTTTAAAATTAGCAGCGTTTCGATCTTGCAACTTTTTCATTTCTGCTTGAACTCCCACGGCTACCTGCAAAGCTTCGTTGAGCAATCGTCCTTGTTCGCTGGCTCGATCGCTAATTTGCAGGGCATTCAAATTTCTTAAGTTATTGGCAAACAATTCGGAGTTAGTAGCGACAAATTTTTTGTTTTGCCTAAGAATTCTTTCAGTTTTCAAAGCTCGAACTAAATCGTCTCTGATGAGCTGCAAAGCTTGAATTACTTTGGCGCGATCGCCGATTTTGACTTCCGCATTGCCAGCATCTTCTATCTGATCATTAATGGCGATCGCTTCGATTATACCATTATAGCGATCGACATCATCAAAAAGATTGACTAAATGTTTGTTTTGGCGGCTGCACCAAATCTTCCACGCATCCTCAAAGATTAAACCGAGTATCGCAACCAAGTGGAGGGCGAACCAAAACAAATAAGCTCTAGGAAATATCGCCACCAGCAGCCAACAACTGATTAGAACCAAAACAATTAAACCGACTGTTTTCAAAGCTTCGCGGGCAAACTTAGTCGCTGTCGGCGGCCGGTATACGCGATCGGGCCCCGCGCCGGTGAGGTGCTTGAGCTCACCGAGAGTAATTTCTAATCCCTGAATGTCAGCTCGCATAAATCTTCATAAATATTTGTTAATTATAAAGTTTTGTAGTAGAACAAGGGGCTCGTCTACAATAAACCTAACACTTTTTTCAACCAAAACTGCACTATGTCTGTACGTCCTATATACCTCGACAATCACGCCACAACCCCCGTAGATCAACGGGTACTTGATGCGATGCTGCCGTATTTCACCGAACAATTCGGCAACGCAGCCAGTATCAACCACGTCTACGGCTGGGAAGCAGAAGCAGCGGTAAAACAGTCACGACAAATCATAGCAGAAGCGATCAACGCCTCCCCAGAAGAAATTGTTTTTACCAGCGGCGCCAGCGAAGCAAATAACTTAGCGATCAAAGGCATCGCCGAAGCTTATTTCAGTAAAGGAAAGCACATTATCACAGTAAAAACCGAACACAATGCAATTCTTGACCCCTGTACCTATTTGCAAAAATTGGGGTTTGACATTACTGTTTTACCCGTGAAAAGCGACGGGCTGATTGATATAGGCGATTTGATCAAAGCGATTCGGGCCGAGACAATTTTAGTTTCAGTGATGACGGCTAACAACGAAATTGGCGTCATCCAGCCGATCGCAGAAATTGCTGCAATTTGTCGCGGAAATGACATTCTTTTTCACACAGATGCAGCACAGGCGATCGGCAAAATTCCCCTCGACGTAGAGGAGATGAATATCGATCTAATGTCCTTGACAGCCCACAAAATCTACGGGCCAAAAGGGATCGGTGCTCTCTACGTGCGTCGCAACAAACCGAGAGTGCAGCTAGCGCCGCAAATGCACGGAGGAGGCCACGAACGGGGAATGCGATCGGGAACTCTCTACCCACCGCAAATAGTCGGATTTGCCAAAGCAGTAGAATTGGCAATTGCAGAAATGCCGTCGGAAACAGAACGAGTGGTTAATTTGCGGCAGCGTTTGTGGGAAAATTTGAGTGAATTGGGCGATGTTTTTCTCAACGGTCACGCTACGAAGAGATTGCCAGGGAATCTCAATATTAGTGTAGGCGGGGTTGACGGTCAAGCGTTGATGTTGGGTTTGCAACCGGCGGCGGCAGTTTCTTCGGGATCTGCTTGCACTTCGGCGAAAATATCGCCATCTCATGTTTTAGCAGCGATCGGGCGATCGGACAAATTAGCTTACGCTTCTATTCGCTTTGGAATTGGGAGGTTTAATACCGCTGCTGAAATAGATGCAGTGTCTCAACACGCGATCGCCACTATTCAATCTCTGCGTCAAGCTCAAAAAGTCATGAGTTAGATCATTCGGCGGTTGAAACCGCGTCTACACAAACGAAGTCCGCCTCCGCGGACTAAGAGATAAAGAGGGGTTAAAACCCGGATTTGGTATTAAAACTTTCCTATTTCTTCAGTCCGCGAAGGCGGACTTTGTTTGTGTAGTAGCGATTTCAATCGCCGAGTATAATTGGTATTAATCGTTTACTTAGAACCAAACACCTCACGCACCCGATAAATCGGTTTTCCCTGGGACTCGTGATAAGTCCGCATCATCACTTCCGCCAGCAAACCAAAACAAAATAACTGCACGCCAGTTAACAGCAAAACCACAGCCAAAATCAGCAAAGGACGATTGCCAATACTTTGACCAAAAGCCAATTTCAGGAAAGTCAAATAAATCCCTAAAACCGTTCCCAACGTCATAGAACTCAGTCCAAAAAGTCCAAAAACGTGCATCGGTCGAGTCAGGAACTTTTTCATAAAAGAAATAGTTAACAAATCCATCAACACCCGAAAAGTCCGCCAAATTCCGTACTTACTTTGACCGAAACGGCGGGCGTGATGTCGCACCGGCAGTTCTGCAATTCTCGCCCCTTCAATAAACGCCAACGCTGGCAAAAAGCGGTGCAATTCCCCGTACAGATTCAAGTCTGCTACCAACTCGGATTTATAAGCTTTCAAAGAACAGCCGTAGTCGTGCAAAGTTACGCCTGTAACGCGACCAATTAACCAGTTAGCAATTTTAGAAGGAATCAACCGACTAATAGTATTATCCTGCCTATTTTTCCGCCAGCCACTCACTAAATCGTAGCCTTCATCTAATTTTGCCAACAATAGCGGAATATCAGCCGGGTCATTTTGCAAATCGCCGTCTAGGGTAACAATAGCACGACCAGTTGCGCGATCGAAACCTGCCGACATCGCAGCAGTTTGCCCGTAATTGCGCCGCAAAAGCACAGCAGAAAGGTCATCGCGACTGCTGGCTAACTGCTTGAGAAGTTCAGCAGAACCGTCTTTAGAACCGTCATCTACACAAATAATTTGATAGCTGAGTCCCGATGGTTGAATCGCAGAGGCGATCGCCTCAATCAAATGAGGCAAACTTTCCACCTCATTATACACTGGTACTACCACCGAAACATCGAGAACAATCTCATCGGCAGCCTGCTGTGCAGCCAATTTTTCCAAAAATAATGCAGCGTCCATTGTTTTGTTAGATAACATCAGTAATCATTAGTCATTGGTCATTAGTCATTGGTCATTAGTCATTAGTCATTGGTCATTAGTCATTGGTCATTAGCCATTAGTTAACAGTCAACCGTCAACCGTCAACCGTCAACAACTAACTAGGTTGATAACTTGCCACAACTTTACCATATCCGCGCAATTGCTGGTAATAAGCTTGACTAACTGCATCGCCCTTTTCCGACAAAACATCAATACCGATACCGTCGCGACCTTGGGCTTTTCCCGAACTGTGAATGTAGCGATCATCTCCGAGATATAATCCTACGTGAGTTGCTTTTTCCGCTGTACCAAAAAAGACTAAATCTCCCGGTTGTACATCACTAATACTAATAGGCTTAGTAAAACCTTCCTGCTGATAAGCATCCCTCGGCAACCAGATGCCGGCAGCCACAAAGGCAGCTTGCATTAATCCCGAACAATCATAATTTGGCCCGACTGTACCGCCCCAAAGATAATAATTGGATTGGTGCATAGCCTCGTGAGTAAAAGTAATTGCGATCGGCAATTTTTCTCTAATTTCTGCCTCAGAAAGCACCAAAGGATGATACAATGTTTCTGTGACTTCGAGCAACTCAATATCTCGAATATCCAACCAGCCGGGATAATCGTCTTCGCACAGCCGCACCATCACAGCGTTTGTATCTAAGTTTACATCGCTCGAACTCTGGTTGAGGACGCGCAAATGCCGCCCCAAGGATGCTTGAGTTGCCAAAGCATCGCACTTTGGGGAATCGTAAATATTTATGTGCGATCGCGCGCGGTACTCCACACCATCAGATAATTGATAATTGACCATTGCTAATTGCTAATTGTTTGCTGTTAATTGTTCGCACTTAACGATTTATTGCCATTAGCCACTAGCCGTTAACCGTTAACCGTTAGCCATTAACATGACATTTTTCCACAAAGACGAACAATTAGAAACCCTCGGCACTAGCATTATAGACGCAGCCCAGGCAGAATTTACAGGATTAACGGGCGATCGCACAGCCATTACCTGGATAGTCTACGATCCACCGGTGCGAGTCAACACAGGCGGAGCCCTCAGCGCCCAAGAATTTTGGAAATATCAACCGCGAGGCTTTAGCGCTAGAGCTTCCGAACGAATTTATCCAGCCAGCATCGTCAAATTATTCTACCTCGTGGCCATCTGGGAATGGGCGCAAAAAGGCATGATTCAAACATCGCCAGAATTAGAACGCGCCGTCCGAGATATGATAGTTGATTCCAGCAACGATGCCACCAGTTTAGTAGTAGATGCCCTCACCGGTACAACCAGCGGCCCAGAATTATCACCAGGCCCCTTTGAAACTTGGAAACAGCAGCGAAACCTCGTCAACCGTTACTTTCAATCATTAGATTGGCCGGAATTACAAAATATTAACGCCAATCAAAAAACCTGGTGTGACGGCCCCTATGGTCGCGAGCGAGCATTTCTGGGAGAATTAATGGAAAATAGAAATATGCTAACCACAAATGCAGCGGCGCGTTTGCTGCACAGTATCATCGGCGGCGTAGCTGTTTCTGCCCAAGCATCGCAAGAGATGATGGGTTTAATGAAACGCAGTTTAGAACCAGCAGAATTAAAAGCTGATCCAGAAAATCAAGTTACAGGTTTTTTAGGTGGTGGATTGCCAGAAGATGCAAAATTGTGGTCAAAAGCAGGGCTGACAAGTCAAGTTCGTCACGATGCTGCTTATATTGAAGTACCGGGTTTGCGGCCGTATTTGTTGGTTGTATTTACCGAGGGGAAAGACAATAGCAAGAATGAAGAAATTTTACCTTTTATCTCGTGGCAATTTGTCGAAGCGATGAAAGTGCTTAATTAGATTTAGGTTTGTAAATTGAAAACTATATACACAGATGCCCGACTTCTTTAACAAGTCGGGCATCTAACATCGTCAACTGTCAACGCTAACTTTTTAATTGAACTTGCTCCATCATTCGTTGATCTTGTTGGCTGTGAAAACGATGAGTTGAGGAAAGTAATTCTTCTTTGCTAACTGGCGTTCTTCTTAGGGTATCTAAAGGAACTAGAAACTCACCTTTTTGAATTTGAATTTCCAGTGCATCAATTACAAATCTTACATCCAAAAAACTGGCATCTTCGTAGTCATTATCTTCATAACGTTTAATTTGTTCTTCTTTCAGTCCAGCTAAATCTGCCAATTCTTTTTGGCTTAGCTTAGCTGCCAGGCGAGCTTTAATCAAGATTTGGGGTAAATAATCAATATCATCAAGTGTTAATACTATTGGGGTGTCGCTATCATGAGATGTAAGCCTGTCATATTCAGCAATTTCTGACTTTAATTTATCCAACTGACATTTTAACGAACCTCTGATAAGTTCCCAGCCATCAAAGTCATTTTTTATTCGAGCTTCATCTCTTTCTATTGCGCCAAGAGATTCTTCAAATTCGACCGCAAGCTGCTGACTAAATTTATACTCTTTTTCATCTTTAATCATGGTTCCACCTCACTAAATCTATAGCAATAATTCCTTTTCTATTTTGCTTTCTATCTCGTCCAAACAACTCAAAAGAATCTATTCCATAATTGCCGACTGGTTGGTCGGACGGAAAGATTTCACCTTTGTATTTAGCTTTTTGTCCGGCGCGGTCATAATAATTCAGCAATTTAGGAGCTTGACTCCTGAGATAGTTTATATCCACATCTTCTCTATCCCAACAGGCATCAAAATCTCCTGGGTTTGGTTTAATGGTAACAAAGCTGCCGTTGATATAAATTGTCCGGCAACCACCTGCTTTGAGTTGCTCCATTGTCATTCGCAGTCCGCGCATTAAACGCAACCTCAGCTCGTTGCTTCCAAATCGTTCTACAAATTCTTCCCATTCGCAAAAATGTACTCCTGGGGGTAAGTTGCCGTTTTCATCGAATTCTGGAATCACTTCCTCACACCTTAACACAGATGAATATCCGGCTCTTGAGCGTACAATATTGCGATCGTTGTTTGGAAAATTGCGATCGCAGCGATAGCTTCATTGACCTTCACGGCAGACTGAGGTGGCGCTACCGATCGCCAAGAGTGAGCAAAAAATGACCGGAAAACGCAACTTTTAAGGGTAGGACGAATCCAAAACCCTTGATTCATAAAGCATTGAATAGAACGGAGAGGGAGGGATTTGAACCCTCGAAGGATGTTAACACCCTTAACAGATTAGCAATCTGCCGCTTTCGACCACTCAGCCACCTCTCCAAGATGACAGTAACTAACTATAGCACACACATCTTCTTTTTGCCAACCCCTAATTTAAAAACTCCTCAATCCCTTACTCTGTATACTTTTCGCGACCTCAACCTCCAGCCTCTTCCCCAAATCCCCTAGCCTTCAAGTGGTTTTCCCAACTAAAATTGGAACTCAAAAAGAACCTCTTAGTATACAAATAACCCAAGCGGTACAGGTGAGCCTTGCGATCGGCATGGAGATTAAAGTCCGTCGTCGTCACCCCAGCTTCAGTCACATCAATATTAATCACCCTGCCCTTATCCATTTCTCGCTGGTGATAGCGGTCTCTTGCTTTCATCATCGTTCTGAACATCGCCGCCAGCATCGACAGGGGAGTATCAATCTTAGCTTTAGTCTCAATTCCGGTATCGACTAATCGAAACCCAAAGGTAAACCAGCGGGGCATAGCGGGAGTGGAACCGACGGATTGTTTGTCATAAATCCACAGGGGGAAATTGCTCAAAATTCCGCCATCAACAATTAAGTCATCGCCGAGTTTTCCTGGTTCAAAAAATAACGGAATACTCATCGACAACCGAACGGCTTCAGCAACGCTAAAATCTTCAGCGCTTTGGAGTCGCAACTGAGCGTACAAAGGATCGGAATCCGTCGATTCGCGTCGGTGTAAGTCGTCGGGTAGCACCAACATTTCACCGCGAGTCAGGTTGGATATTACTACTTTTAATTCCCGGTCTTTTACGATTTGTTTGACATCGGCAAAACTCTGCAAGTTACCTCGGCCGAGCATTGCTTCCAGCCACTGCCGGAACGGCTGCGCCGAATATTCTCCCATCTGACGGCTAACTGTTAGGAAAAGCAGCGTCCAAGCAGGAGATTGCAAGTCGTCGGCGGGGTCGCCGTTTAAAATTAGAGGACTGTTTTTTTGAGTTAAAAATATGCTGTAATCGAGCTGTCCTAAAATTTCCTCTAAATCATCAATTGACAAGTCGGTTGCCAATACTGCAGCAGTAATTGCACCTGCCGAAGTGCCTGCCAATTTTCGCCACCGGATGCCCAAATCGCTACAGCACCTGAGTGCTCCTAAAAATGCAACTCCGCGCACGCCGCCGCCTTCAAAAACCCCGTCGGCATAGATTTGACCGTTTTCGTCGGGAGGCGGAAATTTGCTGAGAATTGTTTGTTTCTCGGTTGCGGTGATTCTGACACCGGGTTCTTGCAAAATTTGCTGCGGATACCACTTGCTCATGGGAAATACCTCGGATCAATTTGGATTTTTAATTTTAGATAGATATCTATTGCTCTTGATTTTTGTCGGCATTCATTGCTTCTTTGACGTATTGTTGAACTTGCGATCGCACTTGTTCGTAGGCCACCGACGCGCACCAAGGCCGGAGAGATAAAATAGTTGTATCTGGAGTAATCTCGGCTACCAAACAAGTCGGGGGCGGATTCTCCAACACCAGGGGGTGAGAGTGGGCAATTTCTAATAACTCAGCTACAGTTGGACGAATTGGCCGATCGCCAATATCAATCTTCAAGTCTACTCGCCTCGTTCCCATTGCCGTTGTATTTTTCAGTGTACCGTTAAACAACTGGTTGTTCGGGACAATAATTTTTATGCGATCGTCTGTCACCACGGTTGTTGAAAAAATCCCGATGCTGTCCACCACTCCCTTAACATCCGCAGCTTCGATCGCATCTCCGACTTCAAAAGGCCGTAAACTAATCAACATTACCCCAGCAGCAAAGTGAGATAGAGTATTTTGCCACGCCAAACCAATGGCCAAACCCGCTGCACCCACAACAGCCACCACGCTAGTCGTTTGAATTCCCAACTGATTCAAAGCGGCGACTACTCCCACTATCAAAATCACAATTTCCGCAGCTTGAACTAAAAATTTCCGCAGCGTGGCTTCCGTGCGGCTGAGGGTTCGGCGAGTCACGCGGCCCGCAACGTCGATCGCAAATCGCGTAATTAACAAAATGCCGATCGCCCACAGCATTTGAGGTACAACTTTAAACCCCAATTCTACGAATTTTTTCGAGAATTCTTGGGCTACTTGCATCGCCTGTATTCTTTCTGCATCTAGCGGCAGACTTTGAGCTATTTGTAGAAATGTGCTGGCTGTCATGTCAATTGCTAATTTGTAATTGGTAACTTGTAAAAAGACTCATGCACGCAGACCTCAGAAACCCGGTTTCTTCCTATATTTGTCGTTGATATTCGCAAATCTTTCGTAGAAACCGGGTTTCTTGCTGCCATCCGTAAATCCTTGGTAATTGACAATTGGTAAGTTTAAATGCCGAACAAATCGAAATTATACTATAATTGGATCGTCCTAGTTAACAGTTTACTGCAACGCGAGGCAATCGGTGTTTAAAACCGCAGAGAATTTCCCACGAAATAGTCCCTAAAGTTTCCGCCCAATCATCAGCAGTAATTTGATTTTCCCCATCTTTCCCCAACAGCGTCACCACTTCCCCGACTTCTAAATCGGGAATATCGGTAACATCTAGCATTAATTGATCCATCGTCACAGCCCCGACTTGCGGCACAAATTTGCCCCTAACTAAAACCTGCATTTTATTAGAAAGATTGCGGGGAATCCCATCTGCATAGCCGATACCAACTACCGCAATCTGTGTCTCGCGCCCAGCAATAAATTGATAGCCATAACTAACGCCAGTTCCTGCTGCAATTGTTTTCACCTGCGTCACCCGAGCTTTTACCTGCATTGCGGGCTGCAAATTGGTAATCGCCTGCAAGTGAGGAGCAGGATAAAGGCCGTAGGTAGCCAAACCAACTCGCACTAAATCATAGTGCAAATCGGGGTCTGTGAGGGCGGCAGCAGAGTTTGCTAAGTGGAGGCGACGGGGGTTAATTCCTGCTGTTTTGATTTGCTCGATCGCCCATTTAAACCGTTTCTGTTGCTCTCTCATCGCTGCGGTATCGGGACTATCGGCTGTCGCCAAGTGAGAGTAAATGCTGGCTAATTTTAAATTGGGCAACCCATTGACTAATTGCACAAATTCTGTTGCATCTTGCCAGGGTATACCCAAGCGAGACATTCCCGTGTCTAACTTAGCGTGAACCGACAAATATCGATCGAGACTGACGAGAACTTCCGAAAAAATTAGGGCTTGTTTGGCAGTACAAATAGTGGGTTGTAAGTGCCATTGGGCGATCGCCCTTACCTGTGCGGCTGTATGAGTTGCCCCCAACAGCAAAATCGGCGCTTCTATCCCAGCTTCTCGCAATTCTATGCCTTCGGGAATCGTCGCCACACCAAGCCAACTAGCACCTGCTTGCAAGGCTGTTTGACTAACTGCGATCGCACCGTGTCCGTAAGCATCCGCTTTCACAACTGCCATCAGTTCGGTTTGGGGAGATAGGAGATTTTTAAGCTGTTTTACATTGTGAGTTAAAGCTGCTAAATCTATTTCGACCCAAGCCCGCTGGCAAAGTCCGCCGTCACCTTCCCACAGCACCGTCTGGCGGGATTTTTGGGGGGTTGATCCTGCGGTTGTTTGTTCCTCACTCAACATTAGTCGATCGCTCCTACTTACTTACACCATTAAAAACTGCTCTAAAAACTGCTAGAATATTTTACCCTAAGTTTGATTATAATAAGATTTTTCCTTTAATCAATGTTATACAAGTTTAAAAAAAGAATGCAACTGTAGGCAAGCTGCAAACCCATATTGCATCAGTCATTCCCCATCTAAAATCTAAAATCTAAAATCTAAAATGGTATTAACTGGTGTATCATAGCACCAAAAATACCCGATAAAAACTATGGACGCACTGGCATACCTACATTTAGCTGAAACTTGGGAAACGGCTGCGGGTCAAACTCGATCGACCAACTCAAAAATGCACCTGAATTTAGCCTATACTCCTTTACTTTTCTTTACGATCGCTCTCACAATTTTCAATTTAGTCAATCCCGCACTCGCCATCAAAAAAGGTGATTCAGGCTCGGAAGTAGCCGAACTCCAGAAAACTCTACAAAACGCAGGCTATTTTCGTGGTAAGGCTACAGGATTTTACGGTTCTCTCACCCAGGCTGCTGTGAAAAAGTTTCAAGCAGAGAACAACCTGAAAGTTGACGGAATTGTTGGCCCTAAAACCTTGTCAGCACTGAAAGGTAAGCCGGAAGGCGCCAGCATTGAAGCTGCGGAAAAAATCGCGCCAAATGTCGATCGATCTTCGCCATCTCCTACCGCCACAGAAAACACAAACGAACTCGAAGCTCAAACTAAAACTCAGCCTCAAGAACCTCTATTTCAAGAACCATCTTTGCCACCCTTTAAAACTGAAAACTCCGAGGACAAAGAAAGTGAATCACCACCCACAAGGCTAGTAAATCCTCCCGACAACACTCAAGGAAAAATGACCTTGAAAAAAACAATTTACGGCAACATATCGCCAAAATCAATAGTTTATTCGGGAGCGGGTTTGTTTTTTGCTCAAAACATGATGTACCGCCACACAATCACAGTTTACGACAGGAACTTTAAATTAGTCAAGACTATTCCCGATACAGTAAACTTGTCGAAGTTCGGGTTTTCTAAATTCAAAGGCAATTATAAAGGATCTCCCGTAGAAGCTGCTTTTTCAACCGATGGCAAATATGCCTACGTCTCCAACTACAAAATGTACGGTTCGGGGTTTAGCAATCCGGGAACCGACAGGTGCTCTCCAGCGGCAAAACACGATCAAAGTTTTCTTTACCGCATCAATACCCAAACTTTGAAAATAGAAAAGGTAATTCCTGTAGGTGCAGTTCCCAAATTCAATGCTGTTTCGCCTGACAATCGCTTCGCGCTCGCTAGCAATTGGTGCAGTTGGGATTTGAGCATAGTTGATATCAATAAAAATCTCGAAATCGAGCGAGTGAAACTGGGTGCATATCCTCGGGGTATTGTTGTTACTCCCGACTCAAAAAATGCCTATGTGGCTATCATGGGTTCTTCCAATATTGCGAAAGTGAATCTCATCGACTTTTCGGTAGAATGGCTGAGAAATATTGGCAATGCGCCGCGTCATTTGACGATCGACCCCAATGGAAAGTATCTTTATGCCACTTTAAATGGTGAAGGAAATGTGGCAAAAATTGACCTAAAAACGGGTAAAGTGGTGGACAAGGTTTCGACTGGAAAAGCCCCTCGCAGCATGACGATTTCTGATCAGGGAAAACTGCTTTATGTGGTCAACTATTTCTCGAATACTGTTAGCAAAGTTAGGACGAGCGATATGAAAGTGCTGCAAACAGTGAAGGTTAATTCAAGTCCGATCGGGATTACTTACGATCCGGAAACTAATCAGGTTTGGGTAGCTTGCTATTCGGGGAGTATTATGGTGTTTCAAGATTAATTTAGTTGTTTGGTAGTGAGGGCTTCAGTCCTGATTACAAACAATAACGATTAAATGTTATTGGGGCGGGCTAGGAGCAACGCCCCCTAAAATATTACTTGGACAACTTTAAAGGCTTCACAACATACTCAGAAGACTTAGCAGGTACTTGACCTTTTTTGGCCATAGCTTGGTAAATCATGGCTGCTACTTCAGCGCGAGTTGCTGTTCTATTAGGCTGCAAAAGTGTGCGCTTCGGGTGGTTGACAACAATGCCAGCTTCTGTGGCTGATGCTACTTTGTTAAGTGCCCATTTTGGCACTTTTGCCCTGTCTGTATAAACTTGTAAAGTTTTGGTTGCTCTTGTTGATGGTTTCAGGCTCAAACCGCTCGCTAAAGCTGCGATGACTTCGACACGCGGAATCTGTTTTTCGGGACGGAACTCATTGTTTGGGTATCCTTTAAGATATCCAGTTTTGACGGTGTGGTCGATCGCAGGAGCTACAGGACTCTTCTCTTTTACGTCTTTAAAATCAATCGGTTTTCGGATCGGCTTTTTGTCGTCGGACATTCGCTGAATTAAGCGCGCTAGTTCGGCTCGCGTCATCGGTTCGTCGGGACGAAATTTACTGTCAGTCAAATCAGTAAAGATTTTCCGATCGACTAAAGCTACAATGAACGGACGCGCCCAATATTTGTCTGGAACATCAGAGAATCTAACGGGCCCAACTTTGGGTTTATCCGCTTTCGGTTTATCGTCTTTCGGTTTGGTAATTGCTGGAGCGGGAGTCGATCGCGCAATTGGCGTGGGAGGAACAACGATCACCCCCACGGGAGGATTTTGCGGTAAAATCGGCCCTAAAGGTGCCACAGGTGCGACTTCCCGTTGTGAGGGAATGAGCGTTGTAGCGGGCGATCGCAAATCCGAACTTGGCGATTCTGGCGTTAATATTCCCGGGCTCGCGGGTGTGACAGCAGGTTGAGAAAAAACGGCTGGAAATTGCCAATTTCTGGCATTCAATCGATCGGGATTTTTACCTGTTACCCAAAATAAAATTGCTCCCATCGTGCCGAAGGCAACCAAGATAGCAATCAATTCATCCAATCCTAGAGGATTTCTTTCCCCTGACGGGGGTTGTGAAGAAGACATATTGTCACCTACATACCAATGTAGAAATTAAATCACATATTTTTTGGGTCTGGGGGAAACAGAGCGGCTAAATCAACTATTCCAAACTTCTCACTCTCAATACCTGCGGCGGCGTGGCATCGGGAGAATATATAAAATCAACTTTTACCGATCTCAGTTGCTGATTTTTGCCATCTTCAACTCAGCGCCTTCTACCCCCGGAAGAGCGACTCCGACTCGGTTGACGAGAATTCCTGCCACTACCAAAACTCGGCTGCCGCTTGTTTTGATTTTGACGCGGCTGCGGCGATCGCCTCAAAGTGCTGCCCCCGTAACCCGAACCGGTCGATCGATTGCCATTTGGCCGTGCTGAGGGTCTTACTGGCTGGTTATATGTGGGCGATCGCAAGCGGCCGGTCGTCCTTAAAACTTGACGGTTTCTCACAACTGGAGGCGGAGTTTTGTAGCGAGTTTGATATTGGTTAACAGCTTGGCCGTAAGTATTGCCATACCCGCCATATCCTGTCATAATTCCCGGCTGATAGACTGGCGGCATATAATATTGGGGTCTAAATAACAAACTGCCGATCGCCTGACCAGCTACAGCCCCAGCAAACGGTGCCCAGAAGCCAGATTGCTGCCGCACTACTACGGTTTGTGGCTGACCTGTTTGAGGATTAGGAACAGTTTCGGTAACGTTGTGAACGTACTCAATTTTAAAATCTTCTGTCAAATGCAAAACCGCTTGATTGTTATCCAAATTTAGATAACTTTTCTTGCCTGCCGATGTTTCTTCATCTGTTAAGCGAGCCATTTGCAAATCCTTAGTGCGGTAAACTGGGGGACTGCCGGCGGGAGTATTCAGCAACATCAAACTGTATTCGCCATCCGCATCGTCGTAGGTAGCTTGCTGTACAGAATATTGACCTTGACTCAAGTTATTATTATTTGGTGCAGGACGCACTGTGTTAATATTTGGATTTCCAGCAGGATTTGTCGAAGTTTGTCTGCTAGGAGAACCGCAGGCGGTTGCCGTTACTAAAAAAGTTAAAGCCATGAAATAAATTGTCAGTTTTCGCAGCATCATAAATAGTAATTTGTAATTTGTAATTTATAATTTATAATTTGGCATGGGTTGTTTGATAGTGGCTCCTTCTTCCTTCTTCCCGACATCAGTTACATCAGTTACATCAGTTACATCCCTTACTGAATCCGTTGCCGCACTTCTTCCTTCCTTAAAGGGGAATGAGTTCAGGGAAATTGACCAACACTTGGTCGTTGGTAAGTTCGTCTCCCAACTGTGCGGGAGAAAAGTGAACTTGCACAGCTCGGAGCCTTTCCTGGTAATGTAAATTAATCAGGGCTTTTAAACCGACTTTCAGCGCGCTGATGTCAGCGAGGTCAGTTTCTAGGGCAGGAACTTCGCCTTCATACGCAACTGTCAGCATCACTACGACATTTCTAGTTACCGGCAAAGACAAGGGGGATTTTTTATCATAAACAGATGTGCTGTATTGAGGCTCGCTGAGATAGCGATCGGCTGAATCTGTGAAAAGTTCATCCACATAATCGCCGGCTTCCCCTTCATTCCAAAAAACATCGCCTTCATTGGCGGCTGATTGCCAGTAGTTGTCGTACTGTAACAGGTGATTGCAAATTTCTACAAGACCTTCTCCTAAAACTGCTATGTCGCCATCGGCATCAATTGCTTCTCTGGCGGTGCGGTTGAGAACTCCTAACAGCGGTGCAACTTCTTCGCCTGTTAGGTGAACGAACACCCGGCAAACTGCCAATCTAGTTTGACCTGTAAATTGATTGAATCGATCGCGCCAAGCATTCATAAGAACCTATAGTTGTAATCTGTAGGGCTATATTTCCAACCATAGCAGGGGATTTGAACTCTTGCCGTCTACCCTCAGATTGATCTGAAGAGTATTTTTAGCGATCGCCTCGGCAGCCTACTGTCTCGCTTTGACTCATCTAATTTTATAGCAGTTTTCAATCGGATCAAATACAGTTCAAATACAGTAGGGAAACGGCACAGCCTTGTCCTGACGGGGAGCGGCGACTTTTAATAATTGGTATGAGATTGATGATTGTAGCAAGAGTTTTTTTTATTGATATTAATTCAACACTCGTTTGCTTCGCCGGAATATGATATTGTGTGCGATCGATTCATTTGTCTATTGTTTGCAGTGCTTCGCGATCGCAATGACAAGAAATTGTATGGTAGATAATTTCCACTCAAAAAACCTCCAATCTTGCAAGATTGGAGGTGCGCTAAGCGAATACTTTGGTTTTAGATAACTATTTGACGATCGCGCTTTGGACTTGTTCGATCGCAATTTCCGAACTCAACTCAGCAATTGGCGAAACCGGCAAATCCAGCTCGCCGCCTGGAGCTTCTGGGTGTTCGCGAACGGCTGCAACCGCATCTGCTGACTCAGCTACAGCACCCGCCAAATCGAGCAACGCCGGAACTTCCATGTGTCCAGAAACACCTGCATCTGCGATCGGATCGATCGACTCTTCAAAAACTTCAAAATTATCGGTCATCGCAGCGCAAGCAGCAGAAGCGCGCTTGCCGGCGCGGTAGCTCATGTAGGCCGCACCGCCACCCAAAACTCCAGCCAAACCGAGGAAACCGAGAGCTGCTGTTTTGTAGGATTTCCACGGATTCATTCGCTCCGAGCCGCCGGAACCTAGGATCGTTGTCCCAGAACCAGATTGAGTCGCCCCAGATTTGTTGTAGGAACAGGGGAAAGCAGATGCAGCGTCACCTATGGCGATGCTGCTTGCGATCGCGACGACGGAAGCAATGCCAGCTAACACTTGAAACTTCTTCATGGTGGTCTGGAGATTGTAAAGGATAATTAAAAAATTAATGGTAACAGCTCTTTACAAATCTATCAACTCTGCGCGCCGCCCATATCGAGGATCGATCGCAAAAGTCAGCTATAGCCTCACGCAATTCAAATTTAAATTTGCCAGCTCAAAAATTGGCAATGCTTGCTCTGTAAGCGTTTCGGCTAAAAAATCGGTAGAAGTTAAAGTTTTGTGAACCAATACTTTGATCGCGCCCAAATTAGAAAATCTGAGGTGAGACAGTAGAAAATTTAGTTACATGGCAGCAAACACTTGGTGACAAACTACTTTTAAGGCTACTTTTGTAAAGGCTTAGTTATTGGAATAACTCTTATTTTTATGACAGACAACGCGACTCAAGGCATTGAGCGAGATCCTCGCCGATTGTTGGTGACGGGCGGGGCTGGATTTATCGGCTCGAATTTTGTGCATCACTGGTGCAACAGCTATCCGGGCGATCGAGTAGTCGTACTCGACGCTTTAACCTACGCCGGAAACCGACAAACCCTGGCAACTTTGGAAGGAGGCGAAAATTTTCGGTTTGTGCAGGGGGATATTTGCGATCGTACCCTAGTCGATACCTTGCTCAAAGAAGAAAACATCACCACAGTCGCCCACTTTGCCGCAGAATCCCACGTTGACAGGTCAATTATCGGGCCTGCAGCCTTTGTTCAAACAAACGTTGTCGGAACCTTCACGCTTTTAGAAGCCTTCCGCAAGCATTTTGAAGCAATTGATGAGCTTTCTCTCAAAGCACAAATGCGCTTTCTCCACGTTTCTACCGACGAAGTTTACGGCAGTCTCGGCCCCGATGACCCAGCCTTCACAGAAACAACCGCCTACTCGCCCAACAGTCCCTACTCAGCCTCCAAAGCTGGCAGCGACCACCTCGCCCGCGCCTATTTCCACACCTACGGCGTCCCGACACTTATCACCAACTGTTCCAACAATTACGGCCCCTATCACTTCCCAGAAAAGCTCATTCCATTAATGTGCATCAATATGCTATTGGGAAAACCGCTGCCAGTATACGGCGACGGTCAAAACGTGCGAGATTGGCTCTACGTTCTCGACCACTGCCGCGCTTTAGATGCCGTTATTCACCGTGGTCAGCCTGGGGAAACCTACAATGTTGGCGGCAACAACGAGGTAAAAAATCTCGATTTAGTAAAAATGCTGTGTCAGCTAATGGACGAATTAGCTGAGGATTTACCCGCCCGTCCTTGCGAACAATTGATCACATTTGTCAAAGACAGAGCCGGGCACGATCGGCGTTATGCTATTGATGCCACCAAAATTAAAACAGAGTTAGGTTGGACTCCCTCAGTAACAGTTGAAGAAGGTTTGCGGCAGACTGTAGAATGGTACTTAGCTCATCGGGAGTGGTGGGAACCCCTGCTTTCGGAGGAATATCAAACTTACTACCGGAAAGTCTACTCTAATTAATCTACTCTTGGACGCACGGGCTACCACAAGCCAGCACCAGTAAAAAACTGGTTTTCCAGCTCAAGAGTGCGTCCAGAAAGGTTTCTGTCTTGCCTTCAAGCTTTACATTTAAACTCCCGGCGCCGAAACCGGGTTAGAGAAAGGAAAATTTTTAGTTGAGTGCGATCGATCACAGTTAAAAAACCTGTTTTCTTTAATCTTTGCGCCTAACTTCAGATTTAATTAGGTGGAAGTAAGTATCACACACATTCGCCATTGTCAATCATTGTGAAGATTTAGTTAAAAATCATCCGAAACGCATAAATTCAAGTGTTTGTAGCTGATAATTTTAATAGAGTTACAAGATTAAGCATTTTAGAAGCTTTTAGGAAAAACAAAAAGCAGCAATGACCGAAATAAACTGGCTCAAGCACGTCCAAGAACCTAAATACTGGCTGTTAGGCATCGCCTCTGGTTTGATTGCCCTGCACCTAACTCTAACTTCCAGAACAAACGACACTGACCTTTTCGGTACAATGTTACTGTTTTGGGGAGTCGTAGCATTTCTCATTTGGGAAAGACACGAATCCTTAACTTTTGAAAGCGGAATTTTCGCCAGCTTCTTTGGGTCATCGTTAATTGCTTTAATATTGCTCAAAAGTTCGTCGATATCTGGATACGACTTTTTTATCAGAGCAACGCCTTTTTTGTCTGGAATCAGTCTCGCATTGCTGGCTTCGGGAACAAAAGGACTGAAACAATATAGGCAAGAACTGCTAATACTTGCCTATACAGCGATTCCTCCCGGATTAATCGGAGTCTTCATTGACGCAGCCCAAATAACAGCAAAATTTTCAGCTTTCATCCTGCACTATCTAGGATTTGAAGTTGTACGAAAAGGGGTTTTTCTCATCCTCGAAAAAGGCAGCGTCGAAGTGAATCACGGCTGTTCTGGCGTGAATGCGATCCTACAATTATTAGGACTAGCCCTGGTTTTCTTGCTGATGTTTCCGACAACTACGGGGCAGAAAATTGTAGTCCCAATCGTAGCAATACTTATTGCATTTGTCGTGAATGCTGCGCGAGTGGCTCTCCTGGCACTGTTGGTATCGCTATCTCAACCAGAAGCATTTAAATACTGGCACGAAGGCAATGGTTCGGTAATATTTTCTATGATTGCTGTATTTATTTTCGGGTTATTCTGCTGGTTTGCAATTTTGAAAGACCAACCCCAAAATAAGGAAGGACAGAATTGCTAATGGCTATTACCTCTTGGAAACCACTTAGGCTTTCCCTGTTGGCTGTTACTTTGGCAGGAGTTTTATTAGTCGCCGGAAAGTTGACATTCTATCCATCAACAGGCAATAGTCTAGTAACCCAGTTTAATTTTCCCGAGTCGGTGCCTTTAGCAGAGTGGAAACTAATCAAAAGCGCGCCGCTGGAAATTACCGATACTTCACAAGTCAAGGCTGCCAGAAAGTATCAATATCAAAAAAATAGCAAGGATATAGAAATAGAAATGCGCTATTTGGTAAATACCATTGGGGATGTGGAAGGTATGATGAAGGGACATACTATTCTCAAGTCCTCTCCTGGTAAACTAGCATTAGCAAGCACTCAAGCTGCCGGGTTTCACGGAATTTTGCAACAGCAAAATCGACTGTATTTGAGTTCGTGTATCAATCCTCGCGGCAGTGCTACAGTCACTTCCGAACAGTTTAGATACAATCGAAATACTCGCGATTGGCAGCCGAACCGCATTCTGTTTTGGCTGTTGGGTAGGGGAAATATTCAAGACAGGCGCTGTTTGTGGACTCAGATGTCTGTGCCTTTGGATAAAACAACTCCAGAAGATGCCAAAAAAATTCTAGAGAATGCTTGGGTTTCTTGGTATGGGTGGTGGCAGCCGCGATTTCCCGAACCTTAAGTGAAGTCAATAGGACTGACGCACGGGTGGTCAGAAACCGGGTTTTTTACGAAAATTATTTGCAGTAACCCGCAGATTAGGTAAAAAACCCGGTTTCTTTGCTCTTAGTGCGTAAGTCCCGATCGAGAGAGATTTTTTGTTAACAACAACAGTGAGGATTTTATGAATGACATACAAGGCGAACAAGGTTTTTCTGTTTACAGGCTGCGTTGGATTGGCTACGGTCTATTAATTCTATCTTTATTAGATACGATCGCAGTTCTGATACCAGCAAATTTCGGCAATCGCGTCTGGGAATTACAGACGATTGGCGCTGTAGTGGAACGGGTTCCCGTTCCTTTACTGGCAATGGCGCTGATATTTTTTGGCGAAGGGTACGATCGCAGAGGTTTGGAAGACGTTTTTTTGAAGGTTTTGTCTTGGGTGTGTCTGCTGCTAGGTCTGGTTTTTCTGTTGATGCTGCCTTTGGGAATTTTTGGCACTATCTACGTCAACAACCAAAACAACCAGCAAATTACTACTCAAGCAAACCAACAATTAGCTCAGTTGCAGCAGGTGGAAGAGCGGCTGAATAAGGGTACTCCTGAAGATTTAAGGAATTTGGCGGGGGAACTTACCCGTTTGGGGGTACAAGCGGATGCACAAAACCCACAGCAATTGAAAGAGCAAATTCTTTCGAGAATTACTCCGGCTAAGGAACGGTTGCAGACGCAAAGCGCTGCGGTTCAGTCAAATCAGCGCTTGGGGTTATTTAAAAATGCTGTTAAGTGGCTGCTGGGCGCGCTGATTTCTAGTGTTTTGTTTTTCACAATCTGGCGCGGTACTGATTGGGCGAGATAGTAGTTAATAGTTGTGAGTTTTAAGTTCGTAAGGTGCGCCTCGCGCACCCGAAGAATTTATACCGGTAATTGGCACTGCCAGAAAACATAGTTAACGGCTATTTTTGTAACTGCTAAAAGACATTTGTTGACCTCTAGTTTTCTATCAAATTATTGGGCAATACGGTTTACTTAAGACGATCCAGGCGGTAAAAAACTATGAAAAATAGATACTGCGATTGCTTCGTTCCTCGCAATGACAATCTTAAGTGAACCGTATTGAATTATTGGGTTGAAGATTTACGCATCAGGATTTACGCTCTTGACTAAAGAAACCGGGTTTTTTACCTAAATTTAGGGTTTGAAGAAAGTATTTTGGCTAAAAAACCCGGTTTCTGACCGCCCCGTCGCAGGTGCGATCAACAGCACATTAGGATCGAAAACTTAATAACTTAAGCACCTCCTACAGTCATCTCTCCTGTAAGTTGCGATCTAAAAGGAGGCAGATCCTGCGGATCTGCATTACCAGGCATATCCTGGTAACGAGCAAATCTAACATTTACAATCTCAAATCTCAAATTGACTGATGGTGTTTTCTAGTTTTTCGGCAATGCCTTCTACCCAATTTTCATCTTGTTTGGTGTAGCTGCGGGGCGCGTTAGCACCTAAGATTAACACGCCTTGGCTGCCGATCGGCTGACAGATGACTCCTTGGGTATTTTCTGGCAAATAGTCAAATTCAATTTTGCCGGGATAAATATCGAGCTTTACTAAATAAATTGGTTTGTTTTTGTCGATCGCGCGCTGCAATATTGGCCCTGGTTTGACTTGGGGATTGATGCCTAAAATGCCGCGCCGCAATAAAACTTTTCCTCGATACACAATGACGATCGCCCTTGTGGCGGTATTTGTCAACAGCAAACGCGACGCCCAGGCTAATTCTAGCTTGACGGCATCCGGTAAATCCGGCGCAAACTCGAAGCCTTCAGAGCCGATAAGCTTTACCGAATCGGGCGATCGCGCTTGCACCTGCTGCCACAGCAAACCTGTTAAAATCAGCAGGGCGCTGATAATTACTCCCAAAGCGTCCGATCGAGCTTGAGAATCTGTGATTTGCTCTGTCAGCAAGCGGTTTACCATCAGCAGCGTACCTGCTAACCCTCCTGCGACTAAGGGCAATTGCCGCAAAACTTTATTTGGATCGGATTTTGTCATTAGTCAGCAATCATTAGTCATTAGTCATTAGTCATTAGTCATTAGTCATGAGTAATTGGTAGTTGGTACTTCAGCTACTGCCAACTGCCAACTGACTACTGACTACTGACCAAATTTACCCTACTTCCCCAATTTCGACAATTCGCTGGAATAGATAGCCGGTGCCGCGGGCGGTGAGAATTAATTCAGGATTGCTGGGGTCGTCTTCCAACTTGGCCCTAAGCCGGGAGATGTGAACGTCCACTACGCGGGTGTCTACGTGGCGTTCTGGCGTGTATCCCCAAACTTCCTGCAAAATTTCCGATCGCGAAAAAGGCTCTCCAGAACGGCTGACAAGCAGCTCTAACAGGCTGAATTCCATGCCTGTGAGCCGAATTCGCTCGTCGCCTTTGTAAACTTGGCGCTTGTTGGTGTCAATCCTAATATTCGTGACTTGAATGACTCCAGAGCTGGGAATTCCCGAGGCGCCGTTTTTGTCAACCCGGCGCAATACCGAACGGATGCGGGCTTCTAGTTCTTTGGGAGAGAAAGGTTTGACGACGTAATCGTCGGCGCCTAATTCTAAACCGGTGATGCGATCGGCTACGTCTCCCAAAGCAGTTAGCATGATGATGGGTACGTCTGATTCTTTACGCAACTCCTGACAGACTCCGTAACCGTCGAGCTTAGGCATCATTACGTCCAAAACTACTAAGTCGGGTTCGGTGTTGCGAAATGTTTCGAGAGCTTCTTCGCCGTCAGCAGCGGTGACGACATCGTAGCCAATCATGGAAAGGCGAGTCTCCAGAATGCGCCGGATACTGGCTTCGTCATCGACTACCAGAATTTTTTCTTTATGGTTTTCCAATTTACCGAGCACTCCTTAAGTTACATTTCAGATAATGTTAATTTTTTGTACCCTATCATAGAAGCCACAGGTTGAATCATGGGTGGCGATCTGAAAGCTTTATAATTGCTTTAACTCAGACTTTTCTAAATGTTAGGGTGACTATTTATCATCATAAACAATGGCTAAGCCTCGAATACAATATATTTGTCGGGAATGCGGCTATGATTCACCACAATATTTTGGCAGGTGTCCTAGCTGTCACAAGTGGGATTCTTTTGACGAGCAGTTGGAACAACCTACTGCTGGTGGCTCGCGGGCGGGTTTAACTGGGGTGACAACTAAGACTGCGGGCGGTTCGCCTCCTGATAAGTCGAAGGGTCAACCGAGGGTGTCTTTTAGATTATCGCAGATTGCTGACCAAACTCAGTCTCGCTGGCCTTCTGGTTACGGGGAGCTCGATCGAGTTTTGGGAGGCGGGATTGTTCCGGGCTCGCTGGTGTTGATTGGCGGGGAACCGGGAATCGGGAAATCGACGCTGCTGTTACAGGTGGCGAATATGTTGGCGCGCAAGGATCGGGTACTGTATGTCAGTGCGGAGGAGTCTGGCCAGCAGGTGAAATTGCGATCGCAGCGTTTGGGTGTGGCTAATCCGGTTGATTTGTCAAGCAACGGCGGACATAAATCCGGCAGCAACGGGGAAGCTAAAGCGGATTCCGAGGACAAGTCAGCGGAGAATTTCTACTTGCTTCCTGAGACGGATTTAGAAGTAATTTTGCGGGAGTTGGAATCGCTCAAACCGAATGTGGCGGTGATTGACAGCATCCAAACTATTTATTTTGCTAGTTTAACATCGGCTCCGGGTTCGGTGGCTCAGGTGCGGGAATGTACGTCGGCTTTGATGCAGGTGGCGAAGAGGGAAAATATTACTTTATTTCTTGTCGGTCACGTTACTAAGGATGGAGGTTTGGCTGGGCCGAGGGTGTTGGAACATTTGGTAGATACTGTACTTTATTTTGAGGGCGATCGCTTTGCTTCTCACCGGCTTTTGCGATCGATGAAAAACCGTTTTGGGGCGACTCACGAAATCGGTGTTTTTGAAATGGTAGCAGAGGGTTTGCGAGAAGTAGACAATCCGTCGGAGTTATTTTTAGGTAATAAAGATGAATTTTCGCCCGGTACTTCTACGACGGTTGCTTGCGAAGGAACTCGACCGATTTTAGTAGAAATTCAGGCGTTAGTTAGTCCTGCGAGTTTTGGTTCACCGCGCCGCTCTACTACGGGTGTTGATAATAGTAGATTGCAGCAAATTTTAGCTGTTTTGGAGAAAAGGGTGGGAATTCCTTTGTCTAAATTAGATACTATTGTAGCTTCGGTGGGCGGGTTGAAGGTGGAGGAACCGGCGTCGGATTTGGCAGTTGCGATCGCGGTTGTGGCCAGTTTTCGCGATCGGGTAATTGATGCGCGCACAGTTTTGCTGGGTGAAGTTGGTTTGGGAGGACAGGTGCGGCCGGTTTCGCAGTTAGAATTGCGGCTGAGGGAGGCGGCTAAGTTGGGGTTCAAAAGGGCGATCGTTCCTAAGAATCAACCGGTGCCAGATTTGGGGATGGAAATTATTCCGGTGGCGAGAGTAATCGATGCAATTATTGCCGCAATTCCGGCTACTCCGGCTCAGTTGCAGTCTGATGATATGGAGTTGCCATCTCTTGATTTGGAGGAAGAGGATTTATCGAATTGAGTTAGAATGGTGATGTTGTCAATTGATATTAAGGAGGTACGAATTATGTATCAAGTAGACATTGTTGAGGCCAAAGAAAAACTTCTGGAATTAATCGAAGCGGCGATGAGAGGTGAAGAAGTTGCCATTAGTAAAGATAACCAGCCTGTTGTAAAATTAGTAGGAATTCCCAAACAAGCTAAACCCAATCGGAAAGCAGGAAGTGCTAAAGGAATGGTTTGGATGTCGGATGATTTTGACGAACCCCTAGAAGAATTTCAGGAGTATAGGTCATGAGGCTGTTGTTGGACACTCATGCCTTTATTTGGTACACGACAGACAGTTCAAAACTTAGCATAACAGGGCGATCGCTAATTGACAACGGAGATAACGATATTCTTCTCAGTACAGCTAGTGTCTGGGAAATGGCGATTAAGCATAGCATCGGCAGGCTAAACTTTAGTCTGCCTTTTATGGAATTTATCAAGCAGCAAATAGCAGTTAATAGAATTGAGATACTCGAAATAAGTTTTGACCACATTGAGGTTGTGGCTTCACTGCCTTTGCATCACCGCGATCCATTTGACAGGCTGATAATTGCCCAATCAATGGCAGAACAGATACCTGTTTTGAGCTTTGATGCTATTTTTGATGCTTATGCGATCGCGCGGCTGTGGTGAATTAAGTTAGTATAAAAATAAAGAGGCAAAAAGGAGGTAATAGCAACGTGAGCGTTAGATTACATCCCCATGCTCAAGCACGATTGATTGAGCGAGGTGCAACTGAGGCAGAAGTAATTGCCACCGTAGAAAGTGGTACAACTTTTCCGGCTCAATTTGGCCGAACCGGATTTAGGCGCAACTTTTCCTTCAATGCTGAGTGGCAGGGAAAAGTTTATGCTATGAAGAAAGTGGAGGCTATCGCAGCTAAGGAAGGCGAAGACTGGCTAATTATCACTGTAATTATCAAATTCTTTTGAGCAGGAGGTTCCCGTGAAACTGACTTACGATCCGAGATACAACGTAGCTTATATATACCTGCAAGAAAAAACCGCACAGGTAGAAACTATCCAGGTTAGCGATCAAATGAATGTAGACATTGCCCCCGACGGTACTATTTATGGAATTGAATTACTCAATGCCAATCAACAATTAGGTGCAGATAGTCAAGGAAAACTGATTGTTTTCAATGAAGCTTTGGGAGAATCAGCAGAAATTCAGCTTGCACTATAACTGCTTTCACAAATTTATGTAAAATACTGATTAAAACAATCATGAAAGCTTACGAGTTTCCAGCAAAAGTCACAGATGAAGGGAAAATCGAATTTCCCGATACCCTCTTAAAATACTTGGCAGCTAACCAAGAAGTCAGAGTTATTGTTCTGGTGAAAGAACCAACTGATACAGCAGAGGAAAATGCTGCTTGGCATCGTCTTGCTGCTGAGCAATTATTGGCGGGCTACAGCGAGGAAGATGCTATCTACGACAATATTTGAAATATGCCAAATTATCAATCAGGAGAAGTTCTCTTACTGGCACTACCTTTTGCTGATGTAACAACATCCAAACTCCGTCCAGTGCTGGTACTTTTGGATACAGGAGATGAAGATATTGTTGTTGCACGAGTGACAAGTCAAATAAGTAGGACTGTTTTTGATGTTGAGATTGTAGAATACGAACAGGCAGGTTTGCTGCGGTTGTCAGTGGTTCGGCTGCATAAGGTGAACACAATAGAAAAGCGTTTGGTCAATCGTCGATTGGGAATTTTAACCGCTAGCGACTGGACGCAAGTTAGAGAAAAAATACAACAAATCTGGTATTCTATTTGATAATGTTTTAAAAATAGTTGATTTCCCAATTTTTTGAGGCGCATTTTCACTAAAACATGAACAAGTCAAAAAGACGCAAAAATCAGTGGTCAAATGAACTACACGACATCATTCGAGGTGCATCGGGCGGATTTTTGTTCGGGATTCCGTTGCTTTATACGATGGAGGTTTGGTGGATCGGTTCCTCTGCTAAACCAGCGCAAATGTCGATCGCCATTGTAACTACTTTTCTCGTCGTTTTATTGCTGACTCGCACCGAAGGTTTTCGCAAAACCAAGGACATCCGCTGGCGAAATGCTGCAATGGATACTGTAGAAGCGATCGCGATTGGCATTGTCTGCGCGGCTTTTGTCCTGTTTTTGCTCAGGGAAATTACGCTGGAGACTCCGCTGCAAGAAACTTTGGGTAAAATCGTCTTTGAAGGTTTGCCGTTTTCCTTGGGAGTGGCCCTGGCAAGCGGTTTCTTGAGCGGCGATCGCTATGAAAGCTCAGACAGCGACAGCGAACCGATGATTAATCCCACTGTAGCAGATATCGGCGCTACTTTAATCGGCGCGATGATCATTGCTTTCAACATCGCCCCAACTGACGAAATTCCCATGCTAGCCGCCGCTATTTCGCCGCCTTGGCAATTAGCAATTATCGCCGCTTCGCTGCTAATTTCCTACGGTATTGTATTCGCAGCCGACTTTACTTATCAAGCAAAACGCCAGCAGCAGCAAGGAATTTTTCAGAGTCCCCTCAGCGAGACTGTGATGGCGTATTTAGTATCGCTGGCTGCTTCTGCATTTATGCTGTTTTTCTTCCACAAACTCAGTTTTGACGATCCGTGGTCGGTTTGGTTGGGCTATACGTTAGTATTGGGATTGCCGGCGACAATTGGCGGCGCGGCGGGTAGGTTAGCAGTATGAGTGAAAGTAATAAGGAACAGCCGCAAAAAAGAACTCTTGCTGAATGGGTGACATTTGCGATCGCCTGCTTGATCCTCTTTACCCTCACCGGGCTCGTACTCTACAACTGGGTGACTAAAAAAGAGGAACCTCCGATTATTTCTGTCACTCGGAACACGCCTATTCGTGAAACTCAAGGGCAATTTTACATACCGTTTACAGTGACAAACACGGGCGGCGAAACGGCAGAATCAGTGCAAATTATTGCCGAACTGCGCGTCAACGGCGAAGTCTTGGAATCCGGCGACCAACAAATTGATTTTTTGTCAAGTGGCGAAACTCAAGAAGGAGCTTTTATCTTCAGCCGCAACCCCAGTCAAGGTGAATTGATTGTGCGATCGAGCAGCTACAAACTGCCTTAACAAGGGGCGGGTTCACCCTTGTCTCCAATCGGTGTGAGAGATTTATTAAACCCGCCCCGGCCTCGATATTGTAGTGCGATCGCTCTACCGCTTCACCATACTGTCTTCCCACTTCCAAACACAGCTCGAAATCAAATTCGTGCAGATATGAGCCGTAATTGGCACTAACAAATTCCCAGTAGCTAAAACGCTGTAACCCAACAGCAATCCGACAGCCGTTGCCCAAACAGCATAAGGCCACTGATCCATGCCTCCCAAGTGCAGAATACCGAAACAAAAACTCGATAAAACTAAACTGGTAACATTCAATCCCAAAGCAGACAGCATCACGCCTCGAAATAGCAATTCTTCGCTAAGTCCCGGCAGCAGTCCCAGCCAAATCAAATCCGGCCAAAACAAAGGTTTGAGCACTACTTCCAAGTAAACATCAGCACTCCGGCGATAACCCGGCCAGAGGTGATAAACGATCGCACTTCCGCCTGTAATTGCCAGTCCGATCGCACATCCTTTGAGCAAGTCGATTCCTATCAATTTGACTGGCAAAAGCGATACCGATCCAAATAGCAACCACAATTTAGCTACCGCCAACAACATAATGGCTGTCACGCCCATCGCTACTAAAACTTGGGTGCGCGTCAAGGGTTCAATTTCAGGGTTTTCGGGAATTTTTTCTGCCACTTAATCACTTTTATATTTGAGGTTTGAGATTTTAGATTTGTTTAGTTTAGTCAGACAAACAACGCAGGGAGGAAATGTCTGCACCCAAGGAAGTTGGAGTGATGCCGGCTCGTAAAGCGACCAAAACTCCGATCGCCTCTAAATATGAGTTTACCTGCAAAGCTTTGATTCCGAGTTTTTCAGGGGTCGTCTGCATCTGGGTTTTGTTGTCGCCCACTGCGATAATTTGTACTGTCGATCGCCCGCTTAAACTCAGAATAGCACTACCACCGCAGGCTGTGGCGGGTATCACCACCGCATCGACTCGATCGGCCCACAAATCCTGGGACTCGAAATCTCGCCTGTTTGCATAGAATTTCTCTCTTGTGGGGTGGGCATCTTGCCCGCCCAATACCTGCGACAGGCAAGATGCCTGTCCCACAGTAGGAGTGACAAATTGGGGAGCTTTGCTGAGGCCGGCAAGCACGCAAGGTAGGAAAGTATAGCCGATTTCCTCAGCAGCCGATCGCGGGGACAGGTACGGATCGAGAGGCAGCGCAGAAAGGGCGGGGGCGTGGGCGCAGGGGATTTTAAATGTTCTGACGATCAGGTGACTGATCACAGCTTCCGCGCCTGCTAGGGGGTCAACTCCTTTGCCGTGGCGGTAGTTTTCGAGGGCGAGGCTGCCTTCATCGTCGGGAAATCTGGCTACAACTGCGATCGCCTCTACTCTTGCTTGTTTGATTAATTTTTCTGCAGCGCGCAATAAACTGTCTGGATTGCCGATCGTCCCCCAGGATGCCCCTGATTCAGAAATACGCAATTCTACTTGCAGAGGGCGATCGGTTAAAACACAATCAGTTATATTCAAACCCAATGTAGCTCTAGCAGCATCAACGGCTTGCAAGTGGCGCAACTGCAACTCCGGTTCGATCGCACAATCCATGATTAAGCCGATGCGATTTTGATGTACTGGTTGCAGGCCCCAGCATCCGGCGGCAAATTTGTCAAGGGCGTAACCTTCGACGTAGAGGGCGTTAGGTATGGGCCAATAAAGTTGAGCACCGTTGAGGACGTTGGGGTGAGTAATCAGGGTGTCTGAGATTTGGGCGATCGCCCTAGCAACGGGGAGCGCATCTCCAGCAAAGCCCCCAATCGAGGCTCCAACGCCTGTGGGGACTATCAAAACCACTGTTAAAGGGCGGGGGTTCACGCTGCTACGGGGGAGGCTTCCACGAGCACGTAGCCTTCTACCAGAGCTTTTTGCCGATCGACATCCACATCTGTGACAGCCCAGCGCAGGGGTTCGCCGTGCTTTTGCAGTTCAATTTCAATGGCTGAGTGCAATTGTTCGGCGGTGTCGCTGAGGTCAACTTCTGCGGAAATGAAATGGGTGGTCATCTTGTGATCCATAATGGTTTTACCGCGATCGATATTTATCTCAATTTTAGTCTATTTCTAGGATTTGCCGAACTGGCGATCGTAAACGATGTCTTCTTTTTCGGTTTCTATCTTCAAGTGCGATCGGGGAAAAGAAACGCACAGCAATACATAACCTTCTGCCTGAAGTTCGGGACTAACGCCCATGCAATCAACCTGCTTAACTTGACCCTCAATAACTTTAGCAGCGCAAGTAGTACAAACCCCCGAATTGCAAGAGTTCGGCAAATCAATCCCAGCGGCGAGCGCAGTTTGCAAAATTGGTTGATCTTCCGGCACTTCTAGGGTATGGGTGCTGCCTTTGTGGAGAAATTCAACGGTGTAAGTTTGAGACATATTTCGATTATTGGTTTTAATTCCCGATCGGAATTTAGGCTAGATTTGTAAACAAAGCAATTAGTATTTTACCGCTGTTGGTGATTCTGTGCAAGTTGACAACTACATTGTTTATTGCTAATTATTTTCATTAATTGGCTGAATGGGCGATCGCGTCCCGCCCCGCAAGCTACGGCATTTTGTCAAGTATTTTCTCACAAATTATCACGAACAGCACCGGCGAACTCTGCCAGAAACCACTTATGCGTAACTAATTTTTGGCATCAACCCAACAACTCATCAACAGCAACACTAAAACCAGGCAATACTAGCTGAGTGCTGATTGTAGAATCCAAGTTAAAAGTTAACTTTTGAGATTGAGTCATAATCATTATCCAGCGACTTTCTGGAAAAACAATCCAAACTTCCAGACAACCCGAATCTAAATATTCTTGTGCTTTGAAAAATATATCTTCCGCAATATCAGTAGGAGAAACAATTTCAGCAATTAACAGCGGACTTTGAGGAAAAGTAGGAACATCGCCATATTCAGCAACAAGTTCAGCAGTCAAATAAGCCACATCAGGGCGACGCACTCGCCTGTCAGTGCGACAAGGAACTTCCGTATAAACTTCGCCACCTTGTCCGCTAGATATCTTGTAATTTCCCCAAGCACGATCTAGTCTAGATTGGATTCGACTGTGTTTTACTGTCATACCATTTTTCTCCGATATTTGCCCGTCCACCCATTCCATATCGTCGGGGGGACTGGCGATGAAGTCTTCTAGAGAAACATTTTCTGATAAAACGGCTGTCATTACCATAGCCATTTACTCCAATTTGCAGAATTTACTCATATTATACAATTCTGGACGCATTCCTACCCAAGAAACCGGGTTTTTTACCAATATTAAGGTCATCAACCAGTATTTTTGTAAAAAAACCCGGTTTCTGCCTTCAGGACTGTTATGGCGCTTTGTGGGATTCCCCATACTCAATTTAATCAATATTAATTTGATTGGGAGGCTTAGGTTGATTCTGTTTGTCATCCTTCAAAGTTTTACGCCCAGAAGTAGCATAATCCTTGTACAAATCCACAAACATCTTTGTCAACTGCTGCAAAGAAATTTGTTCCCCATTAATTTGAGCCTTCATATAAGCTTTCAGCACTTCAATGTAAGCCAAACCAAGAGCAAGCGTGAGAGTGGCCGCCGTTGCACCGGAGATAGCACCGCCGACAACAGTACCAGCACCCGGAATCATTTTAATCAAATTAGTCACAATACTTCTACCAACAGCAGTCACCCCGCCAGCACCGCTAATCGCAGACAGCATCGCCGAGATAAATCCTTTATCAAAGGGCATTCCAAAAATCACAGTAATATTAGCAATCATTGCCGTTTGCATGGTCATCAAAATCGGCGCATCAGCAAACGGTACAGGAGTCGCACCGATAATCGCAGAACCAGCAACATAAGCACTCAGATACTTAAATGCCATATCAGATTTGAGTCCAATATTCGCAATTTGTTCTTTCACAAAGGCTTTTTTAGCTACTTCCGGCAACAGTTGAAAAGTTGCATCAACCAACTTGTCTAAGCCGTGAGATTTTACTGTATAATCCTCATCAATTTCTTCCGGTTCCGCCATGACTGGGATAACTTGACTCACTGGCAAATTCATGTGTTCCAGTTGTTTGAAAAACTCGCTCGGTTTTTTCGATGTAGTTTGAGTGAGAACTAAAATAACTGGTACATCCATGATTTCCATTTCTCTTAGCCAGCTTTCCTCCACGGATTCTATTCGATTTGCGCCGTGATTGATGCAGTACCAGATGACGTGTATGTGTTCTTTGGGGTGCAGCAGTCTTTGGTCTTCAATGAGTTTAGCAACGTTTAATTGAATAACTTTAATTTGTTCGGCATTGAGTTCTAGTCCGGGAGTATCGTAGACTGTAATCGGACAATTCGGTTTTGTATATTGGCGGATGCCTTGAGTTACGGGGCGGCCGACTCCGGTTTCTGCTAAGCGCTGGCGAAAAACCGAATTTATCAGGGTACTTTTGCCGACTCCGGTTTTGCCGATGACTAAAACATTGCACTGTCCCACTTGGTTTTCAGCGTCTTTGAAAGCGTCGTAACTTTTGTTTAAAAGGTCGTCTAGGGAAAAGTCGTCTGACATGGCGGTTGGCTCCGAACTATGATTAAATAGGACTTAGGGACGGGTAGTCAGAAACCGGGTTTTTTTACGAAAATCCTTAGTCGTAGTCCACAGATTAAGCAAAAAACCCGGTTTCTTTGGCCTTTGGGTAGTCAGAAACCGGGTTTTTTACGAAAATCCTTAGTCGTAGTCCACAGATTAGGTAAAAAACCCGGTTTCTTTGACCTTAATGGGTAAGTCCTGTTAAAAATATTGTAGCAATTTGATTTGAGAATGCGCGCAGAATAATAATTGCCGCCGAATATAATTCCGATGCTCTACACACAAAGTCCGCCTGCGCGGACTAAGCATCAAGGGAGTAATTTACTATAATTTAATATTTTAACCTAACAATTCATCAACGGCAATGCTAAAACCTGCGAGAATTTGTTGAGTGCTAACTGTTTCGCCCGCTCGAAATCCCAATATTTGATTTTGTGTCACCACGAATACTAAATGGCTTTCAGGAAAAACCAGCCAGACTTCCTGACAGCTAGAAGCTAAATATTCCTGTGCTTTGAGAAAAACATCTTCAGCAATATCTGTGGGCGAAACTATTTCGGCAACTAAGGGGAAACTCTGCGGCAAAGTAGGAACATCGCCGAATTGTGCGGCTAATTCGGGTGTGAGATAAGCTACATCGGGACGGCGAACTTGTCGGTTGGTGCGGCAAGGTGCTTCGGTATAAACTTCTCCTCCTTGGCCACTGGATATCTTGTAACTTTTCCACAAATAGCTCAGATTGGATTGAATTCGACCAGTTTTCAGTGTCATGTCATTTTTCTCTACGAGTTGTCTGTCCACCCATTCCATGTTGTCTGGCGGATTAGCCATGAAGTCTTCTATGGTAAGATTATCCTGTACGGTGGTAGTCGCCAGCAGAGCCGTTTCCTCGATTTTGGGTAATTCGCTGATAGTCGCCAGCATAGGTGTTTCCTCAATTTTGGATAGTTCGCTAATTCTATTATGACTGATGCTGTGAAAATTGTTGGGATGATAGGTAAGGTGCGCTGTGCGAACCCTACAAAGTATCTCTCATTGATTATCTCCCAGTTGTCTGATTAAAAATCTGACTTCTTCGAGCAAGGTATTAAATCTCTGGTCGTTTTCTAATTTGTACTGTTGAAAATCCTCATTCCGCCGCCGGATTTCTTCATCCCGTTGATTGTCTCTTTCTAAAAGGGCATTGACAGCACCTACAAGCATATCGACATTGCGGTTAGTTTGTTCGATATTCAGAGTCGTTCTATCTACAGTGGAAGACAAATCTTCAACAGTCGAAGCCAAATCATCCATCATTTCGTCTGTCCAGCGTTCGGTTGTCATTGTTTTTCCTTAGCTTGTTTTCGAGGATATTTTAGGTAGTCCAATTATATTTCAATACGGTTCACTTAAGACAGTCCGTTGGGAAAACGACGTGAAAAATAGACACTCTTGTTTGCTTCGTGGGTACACTCGCAATGACAAACAAGCGTTAAGTAAACCGTATTGAATTATATTTTAGCGATCGCCCTTTCTGAAATGTTGTGCTACAAATTAGAAATGTTCGAGCATATATTTTTCCTGTGCATAAACATTCCGCAGCGACTCAACGGCGATTTTCGGCAACATAAATTTAATCACTCCCACCAATCGCCCCCAGTCGAACAATTCAGCAACTGAAACAGCTAGATGAAATTTCTGTGCATAGAAATCTACCCAAAAATCCGGTGCATTTCTCTCTTTCTTGCTCGCCATCCGCCGCTTCCAGTAACCAAAATCTAAACCTTTGGGCGATTCTACTCCCAAAATTGGCGGTAAGTCGGCATAACTCACAAACCGACTCATCCCTTGGGCGTGCACGTAAAGGATATGCCGCCACCGCTCGATGCGATATATTTGTTCTACTTTGATTTTTAGCAGCCGCGCGATCGCCTCTTTAGTCGCAAACCGGCTTAAGGGATGAACGGGGGTTGATTTTCGCGAAAAGTCTGATAACATAGTTGGTAATTGTTTTATATGAGTAGTTGACGTGTCGTTGACGGGTGTTTGAACTCTCGGAAAGCGGTAGTTGACCTCCTTGAAAGCAAGAATTTGATTTGAACAGGCGATCGTCTTTCAGTTTTCCAGACCTTGGGGCGATCGCTTTTTACGATACAATTATTATCAGACCTATATAGAACATCTGTCAAGAGCTTATGGGCTTAATTAGATTGCGGATTCGAGAATTTGCGGACGAGAAGGGGTGGACGCTTAAAGAAGTGTCCGAACGCTCTGGAGTGGTGTACAGTTCCCTGAGAACCTACGCGCGATCGCCCGGATTAGCAACGATTGACGTGACATCCTTGGACAAGTTGGCGAGGACTTTTGACGTGATGGTCGAAGATTTGTATGAGATTGTGAAAGATTAGTCGATCGACCTTGACGATAAAATTATCATAAACTAAATCTAGTTTTCTGTCAATGGGTTTAATTAGATTGCGGGTAAAAGAGTTTGCGGCCGAGAAGGGTTGGACGCTGAAAGAGGTTTCAGAGCGATCGGGAGTCATCTACAGCACTCTGACAACCTATTCGCGTTCTCCGGGGATGGCAATGGTTGATTTTACGTGCTTGCTCAAGTTGGCACGTACTTTTGACGTGATGGTGGAAGATTTGGTTGAGGTGGTGAAAGAGTAGCGGACATATTTATATTCAAACAAAGCGTCTGAATTACTCCAGACGCAATGAAATTTTATCAACTCAATATTGAATGACCATTGACTGAAGGACATCGCACTATTGCCGAATTCCCATTATCTATCTCAAGGAGTTACTTGCACCTTTAGCATCTCCCACGTTTCCTTTTCCATGCTCAAGGTATTGCCCACTTCTTGCAAGAGTTCATAACCCCTTGAATCTATGGGTATTTCTTCCTCAATGAGAATATCGCACAAAGTCTCTAATGCCAAATTCCACTCGCCCGCATGAATATCTGAAGTGATAAATTTTATTTGAGCCTCTGAAAGTTTTGGCTTAAGTATGTTGACGACTTCCTTGAGTTTACTTTCCACAATTTTATAGTCAAACATGAGTCTATTTCCTATCTCCATCTTCTGCAAATAAAAATTTAACCTCTACTCTAGCGCCAGAATGTTTTTCAGACGCGGTTTTATATATCTCCAAAATTTTCTCGACTTTCTTATCTGATGGCTGTTCGTAAAAATAATAAGTAATGCGACTGGGTTTACCCTGTTTTACTGATTCACGCGCTAAATCTTCAGCTTGAGTCTTAGCTTGATTGATTCTCGTAGATGTTTCGCGTAGCTTAAACTCTGCAACTTCTTTTGCTAAAGACGGATTAAGGTGATCTTTCTTTCTGACAGCATCATACTCTACTTTAGAGTGTTCAATATTGGTAACTCTTAACATTTGTTGATCGAGATTTTTTTCGTCTTGTGTTCTTGGGTCTTTTGGTCGAGTGATCACGCTTGGCAAGTAGGGACTATCAATATCTTCTTTCGTCCACATTTTGCCTTCTAGATGCCACGTTTCAAAAAACAACTGTTGCTCTACAAAAAATCCCCAGTTATCTCCTTTCCAAGTATTTAAAAGAGTTTTTAGGTCTTGATTATAATTTTCCTTGCGAGGAAGTTTGTCTTGTAAACCGCGTTGCCATTTATCCCAGTCTGTTATAGTTTTTACTGGCAACCTTCTGACACTCGCAAAACCCCACTTTCTTTGAATTTCCTGAATTTGACTGGATATGCAGCCAAAGTTAGATACAGCTTCTTCGCACAAATCAATCAGATTTGTAACTGTTGAGTAAAATTCATCTGCATCACAGCTATCATCAAGTCTGCTTGCTATTTCATCTACTTCTTCTAAAGTTTTGAAAGGATTGCGAATAATCCTTTTTAGATATTCAATGTCATCACTAAACTTCATCGGCTCTCATCCTTTTTATTCTAACCGTATTTCGCCCGAATTTCTTCGAGCAAATCTATTGCCTTATTTAGCTGACTTGATACCTCATCAAGTTCATCTTCAAGACTTCTGAACTTACTGCTTAAATCTTTTTGATCTGTGTCAGGAATTGAACTAGACGATGCGCTGATTTCCTCTAAGTTGTCAACGATTCGACTAATTTTTGCCTTGAATTCTTCGATATCATCTGTCAGTGCCATTGCGATAACTCCATAAACTACATGAAAAATTTAGCACAATTTAGGAACCAAAATCAAGATATCTCCAAATAGTACCTGATATTGGAACTATTGTTTCTTCTGGTAATATTATCTCAGGAGTGTTGACATATTGCCCTCCATCTTGACCTTCTACAAAAGCTCGACCCTTGGGGGCTGATGCTATTTCATCAGCTAATCTGTAGCCTAGTACCGTGTCAGTTGCATCTGGACTTAACCGGAAAACTACTTTTTCTCCGCAATTTTCCCGAACTTGCCTGCTAACTACCTCAGAAGTAGGGAACTGTGTACAGTAGATTACATGAATACCAAATTTCCGCCCCTGTAGTACATACTCTTCTAATCGCTGTTCTATAACCTTTTTTAATTCTTTGTCTGCACGGGCTATGGCAGCCGCTTCATCTATTATCCAAAGCATTCGGTCAATTTCAACGCCTCTTGCTTGTATTTTTTTGATGTTGTTAACTTTAAATTGTCGCATTAAAGACAATCTTTCTTCATATTGTTGATGAATTTTCTCAACTAATTCTTTACAGCCTTTTGAGTTTATGACTATTTCAATATTTAGATTCATGTCTTCTAAGTATTGAAAATCGGCTCCCCCAAAATCGGCAATATAAACTTTTCTTTTGGGGTTAGCATATAAAAATTGAAAAATAATCCAGTGTAAAAAGTTACTTTTTCCATAGCCAGGTCTTCCCGCAACAAGGCGATGAGGATCATTATTCCAAGAAGAATAAACGACACTCCCATCATCAGCCATGCCGACTATATATTTATCTGGGTTTTCAGTCATCTCCTGGCCATATTTTCTAACTATCTCCTCAGCAGTTAATTTAAATAGTTTTGGTCGTTCTTGAGGAATACCTGGAACAGGAGTTTTACCGGGAATAACAATGCGAAAAAATCCGCTAATTTCTTCTAGCGTTGCATATCGGTGTAAGGGTTTAAGGTCTTTGATTAGGGCAAAAGGACTTTTTCCAGAACTATTAAAAGATTGAGTGATGGCTGAAGGTGAAGAGCGCACAATCTCTCCTATTGATGACGGTGCTAAAGCTGCGTTATTAAAATCTGCGAGATAAGATGTAAATGGCTTATGAATATCAGTAGATCCGTCACCTAATTCGTTATTACTGATCTTGGGTTTTACAGATTGTCTGATCAACTTATCCCCAAAGTCATCTTGCCAGCCTTTCCGTTCAACAGCCGTACAAATCTCTACATTTTCAGTGGATTTCAAACTTTTTAAGAACTTCTGAGTATCCACATCGCGACTCAGGATTTCAACACAGTCTTGTTCTCCGTGACTTTTGGCTTCGGTTGCACTTCTTACTAATTCCATTAAAACAGGGCGGATGTTACTTCTGGTTTGTGCTAGTGCTTTGATACTGTACTTAAATAAGTTGCTGTGCAAATAGGTTGTTTGATAGTGCTGGTAGATGCTTAATGCTCCCTCAAAAAAGACATCTCTGCGATGACTTGTGACGAGTTGCAGTTGAGGGATCATTTGAGCAAGTGCTTTAGCTAACTCTGACCTATTTTCTGATTTTTGACAGACTTGCAGTGTGATTTCTAGTAAAAACTTTTCATTTAATCGATTCAGAATATCACAAATATTTAACATATTGTTGTTTTTGTTGGCCTCAAATAAATGAGGTACATAGTAGCCTTGCGAGTTAAAAGATTCCGGCTTCAGAGCTTCTCCAATATGGTTGACCCACTCCAAGTTTTGACATTGATTTAACCCAGGCGATAGATCAAAATTGTAAAAAACGCTTAAATTTGAAATTTGAACAAAACTAATTATTTCTTCCCTGATTAGATTTAGTTGTTGAGAATCATTGTGCAAATAATTGAAGATCATGTAAATTTTTAACCGTTCATCTTTAGAGTTGTTGGGGTCATAAAAGTAACGGATAGAAAGCGCTAAGCCATTTGTGTTGCCTAAGCTGAGGAAATGCTGCAAAAGTCCACGCTGACTGTCTGCGATTGACTGACGAACTTGATTGCCGTATCGCTCAATATACTTTTGAGAGTTGAGGTTAGGTAGTTCTGGAATCAGAAAATACAGAGGAAAAATGTGCGTCATGTCAGTTTAATATATTTTTATATTGTATTATTTTTCTAATCTATAAGTCTTTTTATGATGAATTTCAGCATAAAATCTATTTCCAGAAGTAGATAAGACACCATCTGAAGGATTCCAGAAGGTAGTATACAAATTAGTGGAATAATTATTATATAAAGAACAGTGCCAATTAGTCCACCTATAACCGCTACAAAATCATTAATTATTCCTGGCATACATCCTACTATGCAAGTAACAAGCTTGATACATAATATAAACCCGACACCAAATAAACCTAGTGGTCCTAACATTATTCCCAATACAAAATCTTGCATCAAGCGAGGTGAATTTTGATAATATAAAACCATTGAATTAATTATTAGAGTAGGATTTTTAATTGCATATAAAAACGTAGGATAAGAGATATAGGTAATTATTATGACAACTGACAAAAGTACACCACTTCTCAAGAATCTTCCTGTTTCTCTTATTTCGTTTTTAAAAGACTCAGCAGCCTTCAATTTTATCCTTGATTTAGAATCTTCTAAACTTTGAAAATGCTTTGACAGTAAAATATTGTACTCTTTTTGCTTGGAGGACAAAAAGCTTAAGACTTCTGTAGCATCTGCCTTGCAGCTAGAGATAGCATTCTGAAATATTCTCTCAATTTCTGTCTGATATTTCCTAGTAGATGTGATTTCTATCTCAACCTCTGCAAGGCTCGTAAAATTAAAAAAATTAATTTGTGGTAAGCGAAACTGAAAATCTAGGGCTGTGAGTATGTAACGGGAATTCTGATCTAACCTGTCTTGATGCTGCTTGAGCAGTGATACAGTTGCGTCTCTCACACTTTCTTCACGGTGTTGCAGAAACTCTACAAGACTTCGGATTTTTTTATCGATGTTAGCAGCGTAAATCGTGCCAATACACTGAATAGCTTTAACTTGTTCTAGTAGATTATCTCTAGTATCTAGTATGAGTGAACCTCGGATAGCTTGTAGCAAAAATGGAACCGATGCTTCACCCAGTCGGACTACATTACCATTCCAGTCTCTTGAGATCACGGCTGCTTTAGCCCTAATGTCAGTATTTAACCATGACCCTGCCTCGTTAATGGGTTTAGCGGCAAGCCGTCGGAGGTCGATGTCAGCATTATCCAAGAAAGGAATGAGAGCATTTGATAATCTTTCTTTTGTTTCAGAATCCTGATATTTTCTATCTCTATAAAAAGAATTTGCTGAACGCAAACCAGCTTGTACAACAAACTTTTGTAAACTATAAGCCGCCTGCGTCACAAATTCAATACCTGCAACACCTAACCTAGCTAGAATACTCTCAACGATATTTAGGGAATTGGCAGGAATTGACTGGAATAACTGAAGTAAATGATTTTTAGGTGCGTAAACCCAAAAATCAATAAATTCTTTATATCGAGTAGGATCATTCAATAAATACTTATCATTAAGACGTTTTAGATTTTCACTTAAAATTTGCTTTTGAATATCCTCGGTTCCCTTGGATAAGAATCTAGCTGAAACCATCGGAGCATATTTTAATTCCTGAATCGCCCAAGCTGCTGACAAACGAGTGAGTTCGTTGCCTGATTGAGCTTCTTGGCATAATTTCTCAAATATTCTTTGGCTATGACACTTATAATCGTCAGGGTTAGGTCGCTGATAAATTTCATCCAAAGGTTCGTCAAGTCCGTCAATATAGTCAAGATTGCCAAGTTTTGCCTTGATGTTTGGATTAATATATCCAAAGCTTTGAAGCCCCATCGCCAAGTAAAAATGATCTTTGCACTTCAATAATTCTTCGAGAGCTTTTAAGGGTACGTCGGTTCTTTGGGCTGTCACCAAAAAAAGTTCGATTTTTTCTCCATCGTCACGGCAGTGGGGAATGTTGTCAAAAAAGTCCTTGCCCTTCTGAACTGGCGGGAACTTACCGCCACCTTGTCCGCCTGATTGGATTCCTGAGTAGTTGCTCATGGCTAAACTTTTGCCCCCTCATTGCGTGTATTTCTCACTTGGGATAAGGGATCGCTTCCACCTGGAATGTTTGAAAGGTTACTCATGGTGATATCGCTGGCGATCGACTCAAAGCACTTTTGAGTATGATACATTACAAACTCAGCTTTTGGCAAGCGGAATTGCAAATGTATACTTAGCTACAAAGCCGAGATGGTGGCGATCGCCCAAGCTAAGATAGAGAAGTAAGCTTTTGACATCAGTAATGGTTGAATTGCTAGAAATCCCCAAAGCGCAACAGGTAGTGATTACAGATGATGCGCTGACAGTCGATCTATCTGATGGTCGTACTATTTCTGTACCTTTAGCGTGGTATCCTCGGCTGTTACACGGTACACCGGGCGATCGCAATAATTGGCGATTTATTGGTGAAAATGAGGGAATGCACTGGCCCGAACTTGACGAAGATATTAGTGTCAAAAATATCATTCTCGGTAAACCGTCAGGAGAAAGTCAGAAGTCATTTCAGCGGTGGTTGGGCGATCGCGCGAACAAAGTCTAATATCAAACCAGGCTTTCTGTTAAAATAATTTGTTTGTTTGTAGTAAGGACTTCAGTCCTGATTCACGAAAACTCAAACGACTTTGGCCGACATCTTTTTACTCAAACAAAGCGTCTGAATTACTCCAGACGCGATCGAACTTTGATTGACTCAATATTGCTCGACATTTGCCAACATCTGATTCGCAGAATCTCCCTGTTGCAGCGCTTCCCAATCAGAAGTAATCGGTTGGTAAGAACAGTAGCACAGCACAATTCGCAAGTCAGTATCAAAGGAAGAAAACTGGTGAACGCCAGTAACTATCCAATCTCCATCTTTCCCGTGAGTTATTCCATTACCAGAGTCAGATACATTGTCATAGTCGCGGGTTCTGTCCCCCGGCTGGGGAAGAATTGGGTTTTCTTCCCAACTCCAGTTTTCCCACAGAATATCCGTTAAACCGCCCCTCGGCATAAGCTGGCGTTCTTCCCAACCGGGAGCACTCATGGTTTCGGCTTTGTAGACAATCCAGATTTTTTTTGCCATCTTTCCTCCCTTTGCTTTAATCTTGGTAATCTTGCCATGTATCCTGAAACGAGGTTTGTTCGCCATCAAACACGCAGGCCACATCAGGGGGGCTGTTGCGGCTGAGTCGGATTTCTTTTAACCGCCAGTTGTATTTTTCGCCCATTTTTTCACATAGTTCGGGGTTTGTGACATAGTGGACGTTTTCTGGTTTTGGGTTCGGTACGCGATCGCTCCTCACTTCACACTTCCTCTTACCTTACAGTTTAAAAACGAAATGTCTTGATTGCCCTGTATGCGATCGCTCCACTGCTGCACGTAGCAGCTATGTGTTGTTTGGGTTTTGACTTGCTTCTATTTTTGGTTGCTCGGCCTGATTGACGTATTCCTCCATAAATTCGAGCAAAACATCCCTCATATTTTTACCGTCCCTAGCAACAGCCGACTTAAATCGGTTCCGCAGCTCCGGCGGCATTTCTACTCTAATAGCCACATTCTTGTTTACATCCATAAAGGCTCAAGGCTTCACAACATATACATTGTGACATTTTATGTAGTTTGCCTAAAAACTCGCTTTTCGCATACAAGTGCATTATACGTATAATACACCATAGTGCATACTAATGCAATAGTGCAAATGACACCAATTGCTCTAGATTCACGAAAACTCAAACAACTTCAGCCGCCATCTTTGTACTCAAAACACAAAAAAAAGCGCCTGAGTTCCCCCAGACGCATACCATAAAATAAACAAATTGTCAACCCTAACCTAACCGTTTAAAGCCTCAGCACCGCCGGAAACTTCCAGAATTTCCTGGGTAATTGCCGCTTGCCGCGCCTTGTTATAAGTCAACGTCAAACTACTGATCAAATCACTAGCATTCTCACTAGCATTATTCATCGCCGTCATCCGCGCAGCCAACTCGCTAGCAGCAGATTCTTGCAAAGCCCGCAGCAATTGGTTGTTCAAATACAAAGGCAAAAGTGCCTCCAGAATTTGCGCCGGATCTTGCTCGAAAATCATGTCCCGTGGCAAACTCTTCATAGGTGTACCAACCTTCTCCCGCGATACTTGAAACTGTCCGCCTTGCGATGTCAAGCGGAAGATTTCATCATCGGGAGTTTCCAAACCTTGGGGGTCGAGGGGCAGCAAGGTTTGAATTACTGGACGCGAACTAATTAGTGACACAAACTTAGTGTAAACTAGCTCAATTCTGTCCACAGTTCCCGACAGGAACAAAGAAAGCAATTCGTCAGCAATTAGCGCTGCTTCCGGTGCTGTGGGAATTTGTTCCAAGTTCATGTAAGTAGCATCGATCGGCTGTTCGCGACGTTGGAAATACTGAGTAGCTTTGCGTCCTACCAACACGTATTTGTAGTTTAAGCCTTCAGCTTTGATTTCCTTAGCGCGATTTTCGGCGTATCTGATGATGTTGTTGTTGTAGCCGCCGCACAAACCCCGATCGCCCGAAACGACCAAAAGTCCCACTGTTCTGACTTCGCGTTTTTTCAGCAGCGGCAAATCGAGACTTTCAAACTTCAAGCGTTCCGCCAAACCGTATAATACCTCGGCGAGGCGATCGGCAAAAGGACGAGTAGCAGTCACCTGTTCTTGAGCGCGGCGCACCTTAGCAGCAGCCACCAAACGCATCGCTTCTGTAATCTTTTTAGTGTTCTTGACCGACTTAATGCGATCGCGAATAGTTTTCAGATTTGCCATAAATTTCTCCTTTTTTCTTAGCTTTTATTTCTGAGTTCTTAGTTCCCAGCCATCAGTTTTTAAATTTAGCTAGGGTAGAGACACGGCATTACGCATTGGAGTCAACTATCAGGCTAAAACTAAGTCTAAATTAGGGTTGCAGCCAAGTTTCGATCCCCCTAAATCCCCCTTAAGAAGGGGGACTTTGACTGCTTCCAGTTCCTCCTTAAAAAGGGGGACTTTGACTGCTTCCAGTTCCTCCTTAAAAAGGGGGACTTTGACTGCTTCCAGTTCCTCCTTAAAAAGGGGGACTTTGACTGCTTCCAGTTCCCCCCTTCTTAAGGGGGGCTAGGGGGGATCTGCGACTTAACTAATGACTGATGACTGATGACTAATGACTAATTACGCAGAAACCAAGAAAGTTTGCTTGTATTCCGCGATGCCTTCTTTCAGCAACTTCTCAGCTTCATCAGTCAACGCTTTTCCGCCTTGAACGATTTCGCCGAACTTCGGCTTGCTAGTCCGCAAATAGTCGCGCAAACCAACAGTAAACTTGGTGATTTTATCAACCGGGATGTCATCCATATAGCCGTTAATACCGGCATAGATGATCGCCACTTGTTCGTTCATTGGCAGAGGCGAACTTTGCGGCTGTTTCAACAGTTCCCGCAAGCGCTGACCCCGCGCCAATTGATTCTGAGTAGCTTTATCCAAGTCAGAAGCAAACTGAGAAAATGCTGCCAGTTCTTCAAACTGCGCCAATTCCAATTTCACCTTACCGGCTACTTTTTTCATTGCCTTAGTTTGAGCCGCAGAACCTACCCGCGATACCGAAATACCGGGGTTTACTGCTGGACGCAAACCAGAGTTAAACAAGTCAGAAGAAAGGAAGATTTGACCGTCGGTAATCGAAATTACGTTGGTAGGAATGTAAGCAGAAACGTCGCCAGCTTGGGTTTCAATGATTGGCAAAGCTGTCATGCTGCCTTCGCCCAAATCGTCGCTCAATTTAGCAGCGCGTTCTAGCAAGCGAGAGTGCAGATAGAAAACGTCTCCAGGATATGCTTCGCGACCCGGAGGACGGCGTAGCAACAAGGACATTTGGCGGTAGGCCTGTGCTTGCTTGGAAAGGTCATCGTAAATGACCAAAGTGTGCCGGCCTTTGTACATGAAATACTCGGCTAAGCTAGCCCCTGTGTAAGGTGCTAAGTATTGAAGGGTTGCGGGGTCGCTAGCGTTGGCTGCTACGACAATTGTGTAGTCCATCGCGCCCTTTTCTTGCAGGACGTTGACGATGTTAGCTACTGTAGAAGCTTTTTGACCGATCGCCACGTAAACGCAAATCACGTTTTCCGATTTTTGGTTGATGATTGTGTCGATCGCGATCGCAGTTTTACCTGTTTGACGATCGCCAATAATCAGTTCCCGCTGTCCTCTTCCCACCGGAATCATCGCATCAATAGCGGTAATCCCTGTTTGCATCGGTTCGTAAACAGAACGGCGAGAAACGATACCAGGTGCCGCAGATTCAATCAAGCGAGTTTCAGTAGTTTTAATTTCGCCTTTGCCGTCAATCGGACGGGCCAAAGCATCAACTACGCGGCCCAACATTGCTTCACCAACGGGGACTTCAGCAATTCTGCCAGTAGCAGTAACTGCCGAACCTTCTTCAATACCGAGGCCTTGGCCCATCAACACTGCACCGACGTTATCTTGTTCGAGGTTCAGTGCGATACCCACGGTGCCGTCGGCAAATTCTAGCAATTCGCCGGACATAGCTTTATCCAAGCCATAAATCCGGGCAATGCCGTCGCCTACTTGCAAAACAGTACCGACGTTAGAGACTTTTACATCTTGGTCGTACTGTTCAATTTGCTGGCGAATAATGCTGCTAATTTCGTCAGGTCTGATTGCTGCCATGTTAATTATTATGTGTCAGTTGTCAGTTGTCAGTCAGTCGATTTTAGATTTTAGATTTTAGATTTTAGATTTACTTCACAGATGAATCTGGGAGCTTGAAATTTGGTCTAAAATTTTGATCTATCCACGACTTAACTCGGGGGCTTGTACCCATTTTTGGGCGGGTCGATGTTTTGGGCAAGAAAGAATTGAGATTTGGTAGTAAGAATTTGGGACTAACAACTCGAAAACATAAATTCACTTATTCCTGCTTCCTGTTTGATTCTTCCTTCTTCCTTCTTCCGACTTCCATCGGACTGAAATCCGTTACATCTGTTACATCTGTTACATCCGTTACATCCGTGGAGCGAATCCGTTGCCGAACTTCCTTCTTCCTTCTTCCTTCAATTAAGAATTCAAGCGAAGTCCCAGACGGCGCAATTGTCCCCGCAGGCTGGCATCAATTACTTGAGAGCCTACTTTGATTACCACACCGCCGATTAAATCTGCGTCAATTTTGGTTTCAATTTCTACGCTTCGAGCGCTGGTCATCGCCTGCACCTTCTCGCGAACAGTCTGCTGTTGAGCATCTGAAAGCGGGACTGCCGATGTAACTTCAGCCAATACTGTTTGGTTGAGTTCTCGGAGCTTTGCCAAGTATTGTTGACCAATTCCTTCTAAAAAAAGAATTCTTCCTTTGTCTACTAACAGCTTCAGAAAGTTGTGCATCAAGGGGTTCATTTCTTCACCCGCTATTTGCTTAATCACGGCTTTTTTAGCATCAGCTTTAATCAGCGGATTAGCTAAAAATTGACGCAAATCTTCGGAACTTTCTAGTAGGCTAAGCAAAGAACGAATGTCTTCGCCGAACTTCTCTGAGAGATTGCTGGACTGAGCCAGTGACATCAAGGCAGATGAGTAAGGCTGTAAGACTGCTGTGCTAACGATACTCACTTTTTAGCCTCCCAGTAACGCAATGCTGCGATCGATTAAGTGGTTTTGGGCGTTTTCGTCCAAGCTAGCTTTTAACTGGCTTTCCACCCTTGCCATTGCCATTGATACGACAGCAGATCTCAGTTGGGCGATCGCTCTTTCCTGCTCCGCTTCCAACTCTTGACCTGCTGTTGCTTTCATGCGTTCAACTTCCTGCGCCGCTTGAGCTAGAATTACTTCTTTTGCCTTCTTTGCGGTTTCTTCAGCCGCGGCACGAATTCGCGCCGCTTCTGCTTGTGCTTCAGTCAATTTTTGCTGTTGCTCTGATAGAGCTGCTGCTGCATCTTTTTGGCGTTTTTCTGCTTCTCTAATCGCCTCTTCGATGCCCGATCGCCTCTCAGTTAGGATTTTACCTAAAAAGCCGCGCCCGAAATAAAACAGCACTGCAATAATAATGACCAGGTTAATCAGATTGGTTTCTAAAATATCGAAATTGAAACCGAAACCACCTTCGCCGCTAGCTTCTGTGGCTAGCAATAAAACAGTCCCCATGATACTCTTCCATAATTGCGCGTGCAGATTTGGTGAACCGACGTTAAATTTAAGATTGCATCCACAATCTCAAACTTTTCGGTCTCGCTATTTGACCAGCGACGGCCCTAATAGCTTTTCGAGAATTTGGTGGCTGAGAGCATCTACTTGTTGCTCTAGCGAGCGCATAGCTTCTTGCTTTTGCTGCTCGATTTCTTGTCCTGCTTTTTCTCGCGCCACTTGAGCTTCTTGTTGAGCCTCAGCGACTTTTGCTGACCCAATTTTTTGAGCCTCAGCTTGAGCCGCAGCAATTACTGATTGAGACTGCTTGCGAGTTTCTCCCAGTTTATGCTCATACTCCTGCGCTAGTTGCTGAGCCTTTGCCAAGCGTTCTTTGGCTGCGATTTGGGTGTTCCGAATGTAATCAGCGCGATCGTCAATTGACTTGCTGAGCGGCTTGTAAAAAATTACATTCAAGACTGCGACTAGAATTAAAAACTGCACCGCCATCAGAGGCAGCGTAGCATCCAAATCAAACAGTCCCCCTTCCTTTGCCGCTTCTTCAACTGCTAGTAATACTGTCCAGTGCATCATGATTTTTTGACGGCTTTCATCTAATTCGCTTAATCGAATTTAGACTTGAGATTTTGGATTAGAATAACCCTCCAAAACCTCAAATCTAAAATTTCAAATTATTATGCGAAGGGGTTGGCAAACAATAGCACTAGGGCTACGACCAAACCATAAATTGTCAACGCTTCCATAAACGCCAAACTCAACAGCAAGGTACCACGGATTTTGCCTTCTGCTTCAGGCTGACGAGCAATACCTTCTACAGCTTGGCCTGCTGCATTTCCTTGACCAATGCCAGGGCCGATAGCGGCTAAACCTACTGCCAAAGCGGCGGCAATTACGGAAGCGGCAGCAACGATTGGATCCATGATGATTTTCCTTATGTAAAGTACAAAATTGAGAACAGAAAGTCTAGAGAATTGTCCGATTTTACGACAGCAAGTTTAGGTTAGAAAATTTTATTTTTCCTCCCTCATTCTTCGCCGTTTATCGGCTTTGTTAATCGTGTTCTTCTTCGCCGTGACCGCCTTCTAGAGCTTCACCAATGTAGGCTGCGGCCAAGGTAGCAAAAATCAAAGCTTGAATTGCACTCGTAAATAGTCCCAGAACCATCACTGGCAGAGGAACAAATAAAGGCACTAGCAACACTAGCACTCCGACCACCAATTCGTCCGCAAGAATGTTGCCAAACAAACGGAAACTCAGGGACAGAGGCTTAGTGAAATCTTCTATGATTTTGAACGGCAGCATGAAAGGCACCGGTTCTACATAGTGGGCGAAATACCCCAAGCCGCTTTTGCTGAGACCTGCATAAAAATATGCGAGAGAAGTCAGCAGTGCAAATGCTACAGTCGTGTTGATG
>Ga0163149_10000274_pt1 | contig 68956 bp, 56 predicted proteins | sample OliLakLV19MP5G1_FD_148604 | JGI IMG/M metagenome (GOLD analysis project Ga0163149, IMG submission 148604) | Freshwater microbial mat bacterial communities from Lake Vanda, McMurdo Dry Valleys, Antarctica - Oligotrophic Lake LV.19.MP5.G1 | ecosystem: Environmental > Aquatic > Freshwater > Lake >...
CGGTACACATAATACGGTCGTTTTTAATGGCTTGTTTTCAACTTTCTTTAATCCTAATTTTGACTTGGTTCAAAATTCCTCCAGGGTAGTTGTCTTAAAAAATTCTGGATGGAGTGTAAGGAAAAACCCTGGTACCGGCGACTTGTTTCTGGAGGATGTTGCCCATAACCCCTTTGGTCGGTTTGAGTTTTACGGAGGCAATGTATGGGCAAGACAGTTGAATGCGGAAAGACGAAATGGGACAAAAATCCTTAACAGTAATACCAACCTTTGGATACTGGGTTTAAAAACAGAATGGGCGGCAGACGGTGGTGCCACTTTAGTTGAAACAAAAAACAGTGGAAAAACGGAAATCTGCGGGTTTTTTAGCTATAATATTACCGCGCCTCAAAGCACCTCACAGCCGATGTTTAAAATTACCGATTCAAAATTCAGCGCCATAGGGTTAGAAAATGCTTTTACAGGTACCCAATATACCACTTGGATAAACGAAACCATCAATGGTGTTACAAAAACATTAGTACGAGACAGTGTGCCCTTGTTTAACTGCAGCGCTGTCGGCAAAACGCTGCCGCTATACGTGAGCAACACCGTGGGGACAACTATTGCGGTTACCGGCATTACCGTTTCTCCAAAACCCTACACGATGCCTGCAGGTCGCAAATTTACTTTCACAGGAACAGTATCGCCTGCCAACGCAAGCAACAAGATGGTACTGTGGAGCGTTTCCGATACTTCAAAAGCAACCATAGATTTAATTTCTGGCGAGGTGACCACCAAAGTAGTAGGTACGGTGAAAGTCTATGGCACTAGCCAGGATGGAAATTTTAGAGACAGTTCGTTGCTTACCATTGTGGAAAATCCGTTTACCTATGCATACGTTGCTTCTAATACTGCCATCAATCTTACGACCGCAGGCACTGCGGACTGGGCGCATTGGCCCGGTTATGACCGCAAGGTAAGTGGCGGTAAAAAAATCAGCAATTTTTCAGTGGTTGGTTCCGGCTCACCAACTGCATTCAGTGGCGTTGCACGTTTGATGAATTGGACGGATGGTGTACCAACACCAAGCGGGAGCAATTTGAGTGACGGTATTGCTATTGGTGGTATCAATAATGGCTATCAAATTACCGTACCCGCTGATACAAGTTTCCAGCAATTAACGCTTTATTGTGGTTTGTTCTCCGGAACGGCAAAACTTACTGCATCTTTATCAGACGGTTCATCGCCTGACCTGATTGATACAACCTTCCCGGACAATGGCAGCACCACTAATTACAACATCACCGTCAGGTTTAAGTCGGCTTCGAGAGGACAAACCTTAACGGTAAAATGGGTGCTTACCTCTTTTGGTGGTAATGTAACCTTGCAGGGAGCATCTTTAGTAGCTAACCCAACGATTGCTGCATCCAGTATAGCATTAAGTCCCAAACCAGCTACCGTGAGAGAAGGACTTACTATCAATATTAATGCCGCGATTACACCGGCTTCTGCCACCAACCAAACGGTAACCTGGACATCGGATAACACCAGTATTGCAACGGTAAGCAATGTGGGAGTGGTTACGGGTGTATTGGCGGGTACTACTAAAATAAGAGCAGTCACACAGGATGGAAGTTTTGCAGATAGTACAACTGTAACCGTTACACCTAACCCTTTCAGCTTTACGGTTAATACCTCGACCGCTGCTGTAAATCTTACTACTATTGGCACAACAGATTGGGCACATTGGCCCGGGTACGACCACAAATCTACTGGCGGAAGCAAAATTAGCAACTTCACCACATTTGGACCGGGTGGCACACCTGGAAGTTATAGCGGCGACCCCCGTGCGATGAGTTGGACGGATGGTACGCCTACTGCCAGCAGCAGCAATAACACCTCCGGAAACTTTCTTACCGGTCAGGGCAATGGCTACCAGATAACCGTACCTGCAGATACCACGCTTCAAACGCTTATTCTTTATGCAGGCGTATTTTCTGGGCAGGGCAGGTTTACCGCCTCCTTATCTGATGCTTCATCGCCGGACCTAGTGGATGAATCTGTAAACGACGTTAATTCCTCTTCCCTGCGGGCAAACTATACCATTAACTTTAAGGCAGCGTCCATGGGGCAGACCTTGACCGTAAAATGGTCATACAATACCAATGGCGGTGGCAATGCCACCTTGGGCGGCGCAGCTTTATTCCCGTACAGTTCAGGCTCAGGTTCAAGGATAGCCCCTTTGCAACCGGCAATAGCAATAACGCCAAAAAACACCATTAAGGGTGTCGAGTTATTTCCAAATCCGGTATCAAACATCCTCAATGTAAGGATAACCGAAGACCAGCAGCTAGGAAAGCTTCAGATTGAACTGTTTGATATAAGCGGCAAACTAGTGTATAACGAAACGGAAGCATCTGACAGCACGCAAATCTTACATACTATAAATTGCACCGGATTTTCAAAAGGTACTTACATTTTAAAAATAAAAGGCGGCAATGGAGTAAGCACTTATAAGGTAGTACTCCAGTAAATAGTCGAATGGTATTGCACTACGAAAGGTTGCCCGGATTCCGGGTAACCTTTTTTTATGCGCTAAATTTCGCTTGTAAAAGTAGGAGAAGAATCCAATCAGTTGGATACCATGTTTTCAAGATTAGATACTCAATACACCGAAAACATTGAATAACGTACTAAACTTATCGGAAGTCTATTAGAACCTAATTTGATTCTTTTCATTGCCCTTATCGTGGGCGTAATACTAATCGCTATGTATCACATATATTTAAGTTGGTTAGAATGTGGGGCATAGACTGTCAAGTGAGAAATCCACTGAAAAATAAAGATTGTTTTTCAGTCAGCAAATATCTTTCTTTTTCCGCTGTTGTCCGCCCTAAAAGGTGGACTCGTCAAAACAGAAACCGATGTTTAAACAACAAAATTAGACCCTGCTTTTACTGCAAGGTCTAACTTGTGTTAGAAACGTTACCTGCCGAAAATGTAATCGGTCGCTTTTTGTGCAGCAGCAGCCGTTTTGAAAATAAATAACTTGCCTTTCTCGAGTATTTTTAACCAACCTTGCAAGTAAGCGGCTTAATTTTCCATGATGTTATCGTAATCAATACCCACTTGGGCGCAGAGGAAGGAGGCGGCTATTTCGGCGGTGAGTTCTTCTTCGCTGTAAGCTTTGCTGCGAAAATCATTTGGGGTTAGTGATAGCAAGTCTGGCAAGACGGTCTTGGTGTCCAGTAGAATGGGCGAGTTCGTGAAAGAATGTTGCGTAAAAATGCTCTGCACTTTCAAACTGTTCAATGGCAGGGAGATTGATATAATCGTGTACGGGATTGTAATAAGCCCGATTTGCATCTTCCTGAATGATGTCCGGGCGGTTTTGCATTTGTTGAATAATACTTTCACACTTTTGGTTTTTTTCGTTCGGTCGGAACTTTACTTCGGGAAACTCAAAGTCTATACCTTCAATCGCCACTTGTAAGCTATTACATAACACGCCATCATAATCGAAAATAAAATGTTTATATTTTTTCATACGATAGAATTTATTATTCCATGCACTTCCTCATAAGTAGGCATCGAAGTGCTGGCTCCATATCGCTGCACGGAAATGGAAGCAGCCCTACTTGCAAAAGTCGCAGCGCCATTTAAATCATCACCCGCCGCGAGCCGCGAGCTTAATGCACCCACAAAGCAATCGCCCGCACCAGTGGTGTCCACCGCTTTCACTTTATGACCATTTATTACATGAATGGAATGACTATTTACTATAATTGCGCCTTTTTCGCCTAACGTTATAATAATTTGCTGATTTAGTTTTATAATATTTCTTGCAGCAGTGATTATAGCATCTTGATTATTCAAATCATCTAAATTAGCACCACTGAAAAATTCTAATTCCGTTTCATTTAGTATTAAAATATCCACTAATTCAAGTAACGAATCATTACATTTCTTAGCAGGAGCCGGATTCAAAATATTGATGGTTCCGCTGGCTTTCCCTTTTGCAAAAAAGGCTTCAATCGTTTCTAATGGAATTTCAAATTGTGCTGCCAAAATATCCCCAGTATTAAAAGTAATGGCCTCCACATCTTGTTTCTCAAGCATTGCATTGGCTCCCGGTACTACAATTATCATATTTTCGGACGAATCATCTACCGCAATTAAGGCTGTACCTGTTGGTGTATCTACTGTTCCAAGTTGCAATTCGACTTTATTGTGTTTCAAAAAGCTCGTAAGAGTCTTTCCAAAATCATCTTGACCAACTTTTCCAATCATGACCGTTTTAGCACCCAACTTGGCACTTGCAACGGCTTGATTTGCCCCTTTTCCACCCGGAAAATACTTCAAACCTCGTCCCATGATGGTTTCACCCGGGCGCGGCAGCTTGGAAACTAAGGTGACAATATCCATGTTGATACTACCGGCTACAATGACTCTTTTATTTGGCATGATTTTAATGATTTTATACAAATGTATTAACTCTCTTCTTTGGTAAAGAATTGTAAATTAGCTAAATCTTGATCAGGTAGAAATAAATTTATATAGTATGAATTACAGAAAAACAAAAGGCAAGAATTCTTCAACCGACTACAAATCAACTCACTTCTCGTTTGAAAATTGTTTGAAAATAAAAAAAGAGCTATAAACTTTTGTTTATAACTCCTTGATTTTTAGGGTGGGCAATGACGGATTCGAACCGCCGACCCTCTGTGTGTAAAACAGATGCTCTGAACCAGCTGAGCTAATCGCCCTTCTTTTCTTTTCAAATGACGAGATTCGAACCGCTGACCCCTCCGACGCGTCGGAGTGCGCTGAACCAGCTGAGCTAATCGCTTTTCTTTTCTAATTTCGCCCTTCTTTCAAAAGGCGAGTGCAAAGATAAGCGTAGATTTTCTTCCATGCAAACTTTTCTTACAATTTTTCTTTCGTCAAAAGAGTTCCATTTTTGTTATGAATTTAAATCGGTATTTTTACGCAAGAATCAACCGCACCTATTATGAAACGATTCTGGAAACGCTTTTTCATTTTTTTAGTAATTGTAATTGGCTTACTGATAGTCACTTGGCTTTTAATTGCATCCGTTTTTAAAGATGCAGTCGGTCGAAAAATTGTAACGGAAATCAATAAACAGTTGAAATCAGAGCTGACGGTGCAGGAGTTTGACTTGTCGCTGATTCGCTCGCTGCCGGATGTGTCGGCGGATTTAAAAGGTGTTTTACTCAAAGATACGCGCGGCGGGGTATTGATGGAAGCGGAAAATTTATCGTTCCGGTTTGGCTTATTAAGTTTATTTGGCTCCAGCCTGAAAATCAAATCGGTCGCATTGAATGATGGGGCACTGAATTTACAAATTGACAGACGCGGCAGAACGAATTATGATATTGTAAAATCTTCCACGGAACCAACCACGGATGACGGCGACGGCACAGCCATTGATTTAAAACAAGCAACTTTGAAAAACATAGAAGTTATTTATGAAGATGCGAGTGCGAAACAAAGTGTGTTGATGAATGTAGAAAACGCAACGTTTGCTGGGCAATTTTCAGCTAAAAAGTTTTCGTTGGAAAGTGAAGCCGCGATTCAGTCGAGTTTTGTGGAAATGGACAGCACGCGCTACCTCGTCGGGGCGAATTTGGGGTACACGGCAAAAGTGTTAGTGGATTTAGAACAAAATATTTATGATTTGCAGGAAGTGAATCTCGCGTTGAATGAAAATCGGTTTAAAGCAGACGGAAAAATTGAATTATTTGAAAAAGGACCGTCTTTTGACTTGTATTTGGATTGCACAGAAGGGAATTTATCTTCGCTCATCGCGCTGCTGCCGGAGCAGATTTCCCAACGTTTGGGCGACCTCACGAGCCATGGAAACTTTATATTTAAAACTTATATCAAAGGGCAAGCAACAGAAACGCTCAATCCTGAAATCCGCGCGGAGATTAGTTTGCAAAACGGGCGCATCGAAAGTCCGCTGTCCAAAGAAGATTTGCGCGATGTTTCCTTTACTGCCAATTTTACAAATGGTAAATATAGAAATAATGAAAGTACGGTTTTTGAAATTCAAAATTTGAAAGGTTATTTCAATCGAGAGTTATTTGAAATGCGGCTCAAGGCGGATAATTTGGACAATCCACAATTGGATTTTTATATGAATGGCGCGTTGCCGATGGATGCGATATATGGTTTTTTAAATAATCCGAAAATAACGGAAGGCAGCGGCGAAGTAGAAATTAAAAATCTGACGCTAAATGGACGCTATGCTGACATGATAAATCCGAATCGCGTGGAGCAAGTACAAGCTGGTGGCGAGATAGAATTTGACGATGCGTCGCTGACCATCAATGAAGAAAAAATGGTGATTGACCAAGGTAGGTTGCTATTGAATGGCGATACGCTGTCGGTTCCTGAATTTAAACTCAATGGTGCAGGGAGTGATATTTTCTTTAAAGGCTTGGCTATCAATGTGATTCCTGTGTTTTTTGCTGACTCTACCAATCCGAATAATGTGGCTTTACAATTTCAAGCGGAGTTACAATCGCAAAATTTGGACCTCGACCGTTTGATAAAAATTGCACAACTATCGGATGAGCAGCAACAAGCAGATACCATAACAATAGATTCGTTAAAAACCGAACAAATTGAAGAACGCCAGCTATTTACACAATTTCTAAAAGGCACATTTGATGCAACGATTCAAAATATTAATTACAATTTGATAGAAAGTAAAGATTTTCGTGGAAAGTTAGAATTTGATAATAATGAACTGCTCATACTCGGCAACACGCAAGCCATGAGCGGCACACTCCGGCTGGACGGACACGTATTTTTTGAAAATTCGCCCCGACTCACCGCCAAAGTGACTTGTGAAAACGTAGATGCGACCGAATTCTTTCGGCAAACGGAAAACTTTGGGCAAGATATTCTAACTAACCAGAATTTGAGCGGCAATTTGGATGCTAAAATCGCCATTTTCGCTTACTGGGATACGACCGGAAATTTTCAATATGATAAACTTCGTGTACTTGCTGATATGCGCATCCGCGATGGCGTGTTGAAGAATTTCAAAATGCTGGAATCCTTTGCTACCTACGTGAAAGTGCAGGATTTACGCGATATTCGCTTTGCTGAACTGGAAAATTATCTGGAGATTACCGATGGTAAAATTTACATTCCCACCATGTTTATTCAAAGCAATGCGATGAATCTGACGGTGAGCGGTGAGCATACGTTTGAAAATAATATGGATTACAGTATGAAAGTAAACGCTGGACAGATTTTATCCAATCGTTTAAAAAGTTTTAATTCCAGTTTGAAACCGCAGCGCGCGCGTAAAAATGGCTGGTTCAATTTATATTTTAATATCGCCGGAACAGTAACGGATTATAAAGTAAAAATGGCAAAAAGCGAAGTGCAAAAGGATTTCTTATTCAGCGAGCGCCGCAAGGAAGCGGTGAAACGGGCGCTGGAGCGAGAATTTGGCACGGTGCGAAATATTGAAGAGCCAACGGAAGTAAAGGATGAAGGGACGGTAGAACAAGTAGAGGATGAAGCGGAAAATTGAAGGTTTGATGAAACAATCTAATAACATACTTTCCACAAAGTTGATATTTTATATCAAATAAAACCACCAAACCAACCATGCAAATCAAATTCTGCGGCGCAGCGCGCGAAGTGACTGGAAGTGCTCACCTGATTACACTTGACAGTGGCTACAAAATCCTTTTAGACTGTGGCTTGTACCAAGGTTATGCAAAAGAGATGGACAATTTTAATAATCAATGGCTTTTTAATCCTGCTGAAATTGATACCCTCATTCTCTCCCATGCACATATTGACCACGCCGGGCGCATTCCGAAGTTGGTGAGCGATGGTTTTCGAGGAGTGATTCATGCGACGCACGCCACGCGCAGTCTATGTGCTATCATGCTGATGGACAGCGCAAAGATTCAAGAAAGTGATGCCAAATACACTAATAAACGCCGCGAGCGGGCCATCAACAATGACGAAATAGAGCCGCTCGAACCGCTTTACACGATGAAAGATGCCGGAGAAACGCTTAAATTATTCGTTGGTTATGGCTATGACCGTTGGTATAAAATTCAAGACCAAGTCGAAATTTATTTCAATGATGCCGGACATATTTTGGGCAGCGCAGGCGTGACCTTGAAAATTACAGAAAATGAAAAAACGACATTTGTTGGATTTACAGGTGATATCGGTCGCCCAAATCGCCCCATTCTACGCGACCCGCAGCCGATGCCGCCTTGCGATTATTTGATTTGTGAATCCACGTATGGCGACCGCGACCACGAAGGCGCACCTGCGGAAACAGAACATCTTTGTCGAATAATAAACCATACTTGTGTAGAAAAACGGGGCAAAGTATTGATTCCTGCTTTCAGCGTGGGGCGCACGCAGGAGTTGGTTTATATTCTCGACCAATTGATAACGGCTGGAAAATTGCCACCCATAAAAGTGTATGTGGATAGTCCACTTGCCGTAAATGCTACAACTGTCTACGGCGCGCACCCGGAATGTTTTGATACAGAAATCACCGAATATATGTTGACAGATGATAATCCGTTTGGCTTCAATTCGCTCACTTATATTCAGGATGTGGAAGATTCTAAAGCCCTGAATCTGTCGGATGAGCCGTGCATCATTATCAGTTCGTCAGGTATGGCAAATGCCGGGCGCATCAAGCATCATTTGAATAACAACATTGAAGACGAGCGAGATACGGTGCTGATCGTAGGCTATGCCTCGCCCGATACGCCCGCGGGAAAATTGCGCGATGGTGCGACACAAATTAAACTTTTTGGGGAGATGAAACAAGTACGTGCCGAAGTAGCCGTCATGGATTCCTTCTCCGCGCACGGCGACCGCTGGGAAATGATTCATTTTTTGGAAAATCAGAAGGCGAGTGTAAAGCAATTATTTCTGGTGCATGGTGTATTGCAAGCACAGGAGAGTTTTCGGGAGCTTTTATTACAACAAGGTTTTCAGGATGTAATGATTCCAAGGCTGGGAGAGGAGGTTGAGATATTGTGATATTGGGATATTTTTTTACTTAGCTTGGGATTTTTTATTGTTTTTTTGAAGAAAAGACAGAAAAAATGAGGATTACAGCCGCTTGAGTAAAATATCATAAGTTTCATTTCCCATACATCAAAAATATCGCTGGTCTTTTGTGCAAATCAGGCACTTCCGCTTTTTTCCATTGTAAAATCGTTTTAGTTTGAATCCATTGTGTTTCCAAAGTCAAATCTACGGCGATGCAAAATTGCGTCTGTGGGGCGAGGGCTTTTAAAGCAGTTTCTACTACATTTCCATTGCGATAAGGAGTTTCTATAAATAATTGCGTTTGATTCAATTTTGCGGAAAGCTGTTCTAAGCGTTTTAAATCCTTTTCCAATTCTGGTTTTTTAGCGGATAAATAGCCATGAAAACAAAACGACTGCCCATTCATACCCGATGCCATGAGTGCCAATAAAATAGACGATGGTCCTACGAGCGGCACGACTTCTATCCCTTTTTGATGCGCCAATCGTACAACCGCCGCGCCAGGGTCTGCCACGCCGGGACATCCTGCTTCCGACATCAAGCCAATGTCTTTCCCTTGTTCCGCAGCATCCAAAAAAGTCGTAATATCTTGGGCAGGCGTGTGTTCATTGAGTTCATGTAAAATAAGTTCCGGTAATGATTTAGTAGGACAAAGGGCTTTAATAAAATGACGAGCCGTTTTAGCGCGTTCTACAATAAAAATATCTAATTTTTGTATAATATCTACCACATACGCTGGAATGGTAGGTGTAGCGGCTTCGCCAAGTGGCGTTGGGATTAAATAAAGTTTACCTTTCGTCATACGCTTATTGCTTTTCGCTCATACATTAATTGGAATGCGGAACTTGTTCCGTAAAACGGAATGACGCGGATTCTGGCGGATTTTTCTCTACGCATAGCCCTCACCACATTTTATAAACCGCAGAGGACGCAGAGGTTTTCGCAGAGAACGCAGCGTTTTCTATCCCTCACCGCATTTTTTAACCGCAGAGTCGCAGAGGGCGCAAAGTATGTGATAAATCACGTCCCTCACAGAAATCATAATAATCAGCGTTCAGACATTTTACATCCGTAATTTAGAAATTCATTTAACTTTATACTACCAAATACGAAACACGGTCAGTCTGGCATCTGGCATCTAAAAAATATGACTGCGACTTACAACATAAAAATTCCACAGTTTGAGGGTCCGTTTGACCTGCTGCTATTTTTTATAGAGCGGGACGAATTGGATATTCATGATATTCCAATCGCTAAAATTACGGATGATTTTTTGAATTATATCCATCGGGCAGAACAGATGAACATTGATTTAGCAAGTGAATTTATATTGGTGGCGGCTACATTGTGTCGGATTAAAGCAAAATTACTTATTCCACGCAAGCAAATAGATGAGGCTGGAAACGAGATAGACCCACGCGAAGAACTGATACAACGCCTTTTAGAATATCGTCGCTATAAAAGTGTGCTCGAAGAAATGCGCGAATTAGAAGCGCAACGCTCCGTGCGTAACCCGCGCGGCAATGTGACGGACGAACTTGCTCAAATAGCCGTAAAAGCATTGGTAGACAATGAGTTAGAATCAGTGACGTTATTTAAATTATTGAAAACATTTGAGCGATTGGTGCGGCGTTTGGAAGACGTGAAGCCACGCACGATACATGAAATTGCACAATTTAGTTATAACATTGAAGAGGAACAACAGCAGATTCTATCCAAAATTGAGAAAGGAAAAAAGACCGATTTTAAATATATTTTTTCAACCTGTATTAACCGAATTCACGCCATCGTCACTTTTCTCGCCTTATTGGAATTATTAAATCAGGATAAAATACACATTACACTCGGCTTAGGGGCTAATAATTTTTGGCTCGAACTCATTTAACATGGAGCATTTACTATTTACCCACTTAGCTAAAGTAGTAAATGATCAGTAATAAATAGCGAATGGTCAATGCTAAATAATAAATGGTCAATAATTAATAGTCAATGGTCAATGCTTTAATATTATTACCAGCATAAACCGCTGTCTTTAAAATTTCTTCATAATATTCTTCATACTGCGGCAGGATATTTTTGATGTCGAATCGCTTTGCTTGCGCGAGGGCATTGGCACGAAATTCTTGCAGCACCGCGTCGTCACTCAAGATAGTAATCGCATTTTTCGCCATTTGTTCTACATCGCCTACATTACTCAACAAACCCGTTACGCCATGAATATTAACTTCTGGCAAGCCACCTGCATTGCTGGATACGACTGGCACTTCGCACGCCATCGCTTCGAGTGCTGCCAAACCAAAACTTTCACTCTCGGAGGGCATTACAAATAAATCCGCAATGGCGAGTAGTTCTTCCACCGCATCCTGTTTTCCCAGAAAGCGTACGTCGTGGCTGATGCCGATTTTTCGACATAGTTCTTCCACATTATGCCGTTCCGGTCCATCGCCTACAAAAATCAACTTGCTTGGAATTTGGTCAGCTACTTTTTTAAAAACACGTACTACATCTTCCACCCGTTTCACTTTCCGAAAATTAGAGACGTGCAACAAGATGCGTTCTCCGTTTGGGGCAATGGCTTTTTTAAAATGGTCTTTATTGCTTTTACTAAAGCGCTCAAAATCAATAAAATTATAAATAACTTTTATTTCTTTTTTAATATCAAAATAATCATACGTTTGCTGTCGAAGACTTTCGGAAACTGCCGTCACGCCATCCGATTTATTGATAGAAAAAGCGACAACTGGCGCGAATGCATTATTATTACCGACAATGGTAATATCCGTACCGTGCAAGGTGGTGATGAAAGGAACATATCGCCCTTCCGAAAGCAGAATTTTCTTGGCAACATAAGCCACCGTCGCATGCGGAATCGCATAATGCACGTGGAGCAAATCCAGGTTTTCAAATTTCACCACATCCACCAATTTACTGGCAAGTGCCGTGTCGTAAGGCGCGTATTCAAACAACGGATATTCTTCTGCGGTGACTTCATGGAAGTACACATTTTCATGAAAAACACTCAATCGAGCCGGTCGCCGGTAAGTGATGAAATGCACTTGATGTCCACGTTTTGCCAAGCCCAAGCCCAGTTCTGTAGCCAGTACACCACTACCTCCGTAAGTCGGGTAACAGACGATACCTATTTTCATAGCGTTTTTCTGAAGGGTAATTGAATTTTCCTATTTTATAGAAATGACACAGGTATGAAAATTGTTTATAAACAAAAAAGTGCTTCCACTCCATGCGATGGAACAAAAGATAATTTCGATAAGGAGATTACTCTTGTTACTTCATAGAACACGGATTTGCGCGGGTGCGACGGATCGTGGACGGATTTTTTTCTCTTCATCCTATTCTACCGCCATTTTATCAAAATAGTGCCACTACACATCATTTCTGCTTATATTTACGTTATAATGCAAAAAAGCTTGTCTGACTTATGAAAAAACTGCCGGTTTTATTACTCACTTTTCTATGTTTGAATCAGATTTTGGTCGCGCAAAGTTATTTTACCATTCAGGTCGGTTCCTTTATGGACGCGCAGCCACAGGATTTCACCGCCTTGCAGCCGCTCGGATTTGTACACGCCGTGAAGACAAATGTCAATCTATCGTTGGTATATGTAGGCGGTTTTGAAAACAGGGCTGCCGCAGAGAAAGTCTGGCAACAAGTGCGCGCCAAAGGTTACATCAATGCATTTATTCAAGAGCGAGTGCCGCAGGAAGGGCAAATCGTTTCTACGATTCAACTGGCTACTAAAAACGCCAAGAAGCCTATCAATTGGGGAGAATATGCGAAAGTACAGGATTTGTACGCCAGCATCAGCGGCGATAACGTGAAGATTTTGACGGCTATGTTTGTAAATGCAGATGCTGCCAAACCTACGTTGGATGCGCTCAAAAAAGCCGGTTTTAAAGATGCTTTTGTTAAAAACATGAATACAATTTTTCTACATAAGCTGACGAAATTTGAGACAAATCTGAAAGAGCCGCTCATTCCATTAGAATTAAATTACACACCGCCAACGGTAAATAACAATGTGCCGCCTTCTTATGACCAGCAGACTACGATGCCCCCGATTTATAATCAAGAACCGCGCATTGTTTCTCCAAATACAACACTGACTCCACGAGGAACTGCAACTGCCCGAAAAGTAGCCGCGCCTACGATGCCAAAATTACACACGGATGTAAAGCGCAGTTCCGCTTTGAATTTACAAAAATTATTAAAAACAGAAGGGTATTACAAAGGCAGTCTTGATGGTTTTTATGGAAAAGGCACAGCAGATGCTTACACAGCGATGAAAACCGGCAATCGGGAATTGCAAAAATATGTAGTATTGGCAGGACAAATGGAAGGGAAAGGCGCATCAACGAGTCGTTTGCAAACTGCAATTAATACGCTTCCCGACGACCCTTCGGCAATGACGACTATTATAGGTTCTACTACGCCCGTTGCAAAAGCATATCAAGCTTATAATTTATTTATAACCAATGGTGTAAGTAATGAAGTGAATCGTTTAATGAATACGGCTGTAAAAGAAGCATTTACCGCCAAAAAACTTGCCAAGCAGCCACCTTTTGATTATCGTTCTACGTATGCGTATAATGATTTGGCGCAATTGTTATTACATTTACATTACATTCACAGCGCGCCGGGGAACACGATTATGGCTCCTTGCTGGCTCTATCAGCGCCACCCGAAGGAAATGGCTTCCGTATTTGAACGATATGCTGCTGTTGCTTCTCTCGATTTTCCTTTGAAAGCCTGCGACCAGTTTTTGAATTGGGAAGAAGTACGCTTATTACATACCATTGCTGCTGATTTAAATACTGATAAAAAGTTAGACACCGAAGAATTAGCGCAAGCCGCGTCGCTACGGTCTATGCTGTACGTGTCGCCCAGACCAATAGCCGCTTCGGATGTGAAAGACACAGAATCATGGAGCGCAAAAATGCTCACCGGTTTGGATAATTGGGCGACCCGCGATGCTGGCAATCAACAAACGGTGACGGCTTTCAAAGCGGCGTATTTTCAATCGCAAGCCCGACTCGAAGATTTTTATTTAGACAAAGGTTTCAAAGCCGAAGCTGCTAAAAGCTTGGCACTCGTGACTTTGCGGACTTTGGTGGAATATCATTTGGAAAGATTCGTGTAAAGTGGAGGATAAGAGGATGCGCTTGTTCCCATCCTCTTATCCTCCGATGTTCCCATCCTCCTATCTTCTTATCCTCCCCAATATTACGCCCGCCATTTCCAATTCCTTCACCTCTCCGTTTCCATCTAATTGAAACGTAATCAACGATTTGCCATCCCAAGCTTTGTTCCAAGCGCCTTGAAACGTATCATAATGCCAATGTTCTAAGGAAAGCGAGGCTTTAGAACTTGCTTGAATATGTAGCTTGTCGTTTTTTAATTCGACTTTCATTGCACCGTACAATGGGTCAGCATAAGTGCCGACGTAGCGTTCCAGTGGTAAAGACGGCTTCGTGTTCGCTACTCGTTTCGATATTTGTTTTTGCTCGGTTTCTTCGGCTTTTTTTGCAATATCATCATATAATGTTTTAAATTCCGTACTCCAATCGCGCCCATTTTCCGTTCCGGCAAATACATCAAAAACCTTATACATAATCGCGTGGCGCACTTCTGCATGGTCTAAATTTCCAAACACATACACGCCCAATTTTTCATCTGGAATCGTACCCAAAATGGCAACCGTACCTGCCAGACTTCCAGTGTGAAAACTCACAGCGCGGCCCTTATAATCCTGTTGAAACCAGCCCAGTGCATACGTTTTCCAATGGGGTTTGGTAAGTGTTTGCGTTGGGTAGAATCCTGCGTCTGTTACAATGGTTTGAGGCTTTAGCCATTCCGTGTAAGTTTCTGGTTTTAATAATCGCTTGCCATTTATTTTGGCACTATCGAGTACGAATTGCGTCCATTTTGCCATGTCTTCAATACTCGACCAAACCGCTCCGGCAGGCGCAATGGCATCTGCATTAGAATCGGTGATAGGTGTAATTTTATTTTCAATTTTATAATGTGGAATAGAGCGATTTTTTTGAACCAAAGAGCGCTGCTGATTGGAATAAGTATGGGTCATGCTCAAAGGTTGAAAAATACGCTTTTGCAAAAAATCTTCCCATGACATTTTACTCACTTTTTCAATGACGTTGCCAGCCGTGAGGTACATTATATTTTGATACGTGTAGCCGCCTCGAAACGGATATGCTGGTCGCACGAGCCGCATTTGATGTAAAATAGAATCGGACGAAAGGTCGGTGTCGCCCCACAAGAAATCAGCGTTGCCCAATCCGGCATTGTGTGTAAATAAATCTCGAATGCGCAACTCCCGCGTGACGTATGCATCAAACAACTGAAAATCAGGCAAGTGTTTGATGACTTTATCATCCCAACTTACTTTTCCTTCGTCCACGAGCATGCCCATTGCAGCGGCAGTCATCGCTTTGGTAGTCGAGCAAATAGCGAAAATCGTTTGTGCGTCTACTTTTTCAGGTTTTCCCAATTCGCGTACGCCGTAGCCTTTTGCGAACAGGACTTTTCCATCTTTGACTACTGCTACTGCCAAACCGGGTGCATCCCATTGTTGGCGGGCTTTTTCGATATAATTGTCGAGCTGTTGAATGGCAGCAGGACTTACTTGCGCAAACGTTTTTAAATTATATAAAAGGCTTATTGCCAATAATATAAGAGTATATTTTAATTTCATCATGGATATTAAATTGGATATTGTAGTATAATTGTTTGAGATTTGCACTTACAACGTATTTTTTAACCGCAAAGAGCGCGGAGTTTTTCGCAGAGGACGCAGAGCGCATCGCATCACCCTATCCTCCCATCCTCCCATCCTCCTATCTTCCCATTACCCCTTTTTAAATCCCGGTCCTTTCACAAATCTTCCCGGCGTTGCGCCAGTGTGCTCCCCATCTTTTAGAACCTGCACCCCATTTACAAAAACATGAATCATGCCTTCGGAATATTGGTGCGGCTTTTCAAAAGTAGCATTGTCTTTCACTTTCGTAGGGTCGAAAATAACGATGTCGGCGTAGTAGCCTGTTTGCAATAAACCTCGCTTTTGAATTTTCAATTTTTGTGCAGACAGGCTGGTCAATTTATAAATCGCTTCTTCGAGTGGAATCACTTTTTCGTCCCGAACGTATTTGCCTAACAATCTTGAAAAATTGCCATACGCCCGTGGGTGGGTGCTGGATTTTAAAAAATCTCCTTCCGGCGCAGGGGCTTCCGCATCCGAACCAAAACTGATGTATGGCAGTTTAATTTGCTTTTTGACATTATCTTCTGACATTAAAAAATAAACCGTTCCGACGCGTGTGCCATCTTGAATCACCAAATCCATCGCGGTTTCTTCTGGCGATTTGCCGCGCATTTTTGCAACTTCTGCTAATGATTTGCCTGTATATTTTTTTAATGTATCACTTTTAAAACCAACTAATAATAGCTTTTCTGCACTTCCAGCGGAGAAGTAAAGATTTTCCCAATCTTGCGCATCGGTTTTCATCTCGGCAGCTACGCGCTTGCGAATGGCAGGGTCTTGCAATCGTTTCGACCATTCCGCATACCCACCTTCCTGCACCCATGGCGGCATGGAGGCATCCAAACCCGTAGCTCCGGCGATATACGTGTACATATTAGCAGCGATTTTAATGCCAGCTTTTTGCGCGCTGTCAATTTTAGCGATGACTTGATCCATCTTCGCCCAATTCTGACTTCCTCCGGCTTTCAAGTGATAGATTTCGGCGTGTAGATTTGCTTCTTTTCCGATGCGAATCGTTTCATCTACGGCTTCCAAAATCTTGTTGCCCTCGCTGCGCATGTGCGTGATGTAAGCACCGTTGTACTGGCTGGCGACTTTACACAATTCAATCAATTCGGGGGTTTTCGCATAAAAAGCCGGTGCGTAAATGAGCGACGCGCCAATGCCAAGTGCGCCTTCTTCCATCGCTTGCTTTGCTAATTCCTTCATCCGATTCAATTCTTCTGGCGTAGGTTCGCGGTCAGCGTAGCCAATTTCGTGTACCCGCAAAGTCGTTGCACCCACAAACGAAGCGACATTCGGAGAAACCCCTTTTTTTTCAAGGTAGGTCAAATATTCGCCAAGTGTCGTCCAATCCACATCAAACTTAATGTCGCCTTGATCACTTTTCATTTGCATTTTCATGGTGTCGTTGAGCGGTCCCATTGAGCCGCCCTCGCCCATCACTTCCAGCGTAACGCCTTGCTTGATGTCGCTCATGCCGCGCCCGTCGTGAATCAGGCTTTCGGTCGCCCAACTCAGCATATTGATAAAACCGGGACTGACCGCCATGCCTTTCGCGTCAAGTTCTTGTTTGCCTTTTGCTTCGCCCATATTTCCGACGGCGGCAATCGTATCGGCATTTATAGCAATATCGCCTTGCATCGGTGCTTTGCCGGAGCCGTCGTAAATCATAGCATTTCGAATAATTAAATCGTATTGTGGATTTTGCTGACAAGCGGCGAGTGCCACTATCGTGCATAGTAGAAGAAAGAGTTTTAGGATTTTCATACTGTTTTGAATATGGTGTTAAGAAATAGATATTGGCTGCTCGATACGGATCGCTCACGGCATTTTTTAACCGCAGAGAACGCAGAGTTTTTCGCAGAGGACGCAGAGCGAATCACCCTATAAACTATCACCCTTTTTTTTCACAGATTTTTACCGCCCCATCTTCCTATCCTCCCATCCTCTTTTTAAAAATCACCCATCACCCTATCACCCCTTTTTAAACCCTGGTCCCTTTACAAACCGTCCCGGCATCGCTCCTGTGTGTTCGCCATTTTTTAAAACCTGGATGCCATTTACAAAAACGTGTTCTATGCCAGTGGCATATTGGTGCGGGTTTTCGTACGTAGCGTTGTCGCGTATCGTTGCAGGATTGAAAATAACAATATCTGCGAAATATCCTGTTTTTAATAAACCCCGTTTTTGAATTTTTAATTTTTGAGCGGATAAATAGGTCAGTTTGTAAATTGCTTCTTCTAATGGAATCACTTTTTCGTCGCGCACGTATTTTCCCAAAAGTCGTGCAAAATTGCCGAATTTACGAGGGTGCGTACTCGCTCCGCTACCGGAATCTTCTACAGCTGGCGAATTCGCATCCGAACAAAAACTCATATACGGCAGCTTGATTTCCTTGCGGATGTTGTCTTCTGACATTAAAAAATAAACGACTTGCACCCGACTTCCATCCTGAATTACCAAGTCAATCGCAGCATCTTCAGGCGATTGATTTCTTAAAATGGCGATTTCAGCTAAAGTTTTTCCACCGTATAAATTGCGCAATTTTCGAGTTTTGAATCCAACCAAGCGCGTCTGTTCCGCACCAGCGAGGCGATACAGATTTTCCCAATCCGACGTATCGGAGCGCATTTCAGCAATCACTTTTTTACGAATGGCGGGCTGTCGCAAACGCTTTATCCATGCCTGATAGCCACCTTCCTGCACCCAAGGCGGCATCGCAGCGTCTAATCCGGTAGAACCAGCGGTGTACAAATACATATTGGCACCAACATTCAAACCAGCCGCTCGCGCACTGTCAATTTTTGAAATGACTTGGTCTAATTTTGACCAATTTCTTTTTCCAGCAGCTTTCAAATGATAAATTTCTACATCTACATTAGCTTCTTTTGCAATGTGAATGACTTCGTCTACTGCTTCCAGTAAGCGATTGCCCTCGCTGCGCATGTGGGTGCTGTACGTGCCACCGTATTCGCTTGCAGCTTTGCAAATTTCAATTAGTTCATTCGTTTCCGCATACACGCCCGGCGCATAAATGAGCGCAGAACCAATACCCAGTGCGCCTTCTTCCATACATTGTCGTACTTTTTTTTTCATCCGTTCTAATTGTTCTGACGTGGGGTCTATATTTTCAAAACCTAATTCATACGCTCGAATCGTAGCTGCGCCTACAAATGATGCGACATTCAGCGCGATACCTTTTCGTTCCAAATAATTAAAATGGTCGCCAAAAGTCGCAAGTGGCACATCCGTATTTTTATACAATGGCAGAATAAACGGACCAAGCGACGTGCCTTCGCCCAGCACTTCGAGTGTAACGCCTTGCTTGAGGTCGCTCATACCGCGCCCGTCTTCCACCAGATTCGTCGCCCAACTCAGCATATTGATAAAACCGGGACTGACGGCTAAACCTCTTGCCCCCAATTCTTGCCTGCCTGTGTCGCGCTCCAGCAAGCCAATGGCTGCAATTGTATCAGCATTGATAGCAATATCACCGTTGAACGGCTGTTCACCAGAGCCGTTGTAAATCAAGGCGTTGCGAATAATAAAATCGTAGGTTTGTGGTTTGGGCTGGCAACTGATGGTTAAAAAAAGAAGGCAAAAACCGTACAATAAAAATCGGTATTGCTGCATCTCCATATTTTACTGTATTTTGCTGGGGGTAAACATAGGCAAAGGTTTCTTTTTTACAAAAGTAAATTTAGTAACCAACGTTTATAGAACTGGCTGGATAATATTTTTGGGAATACAATTGCCCCGTGCTTTAGCGCGGGGATGTGAAAGAAGCATAATTAGTGGCTTTAGCCAAATATAAGGATTTGGCTAAAGCCCAAGTTTGTACTTTTCGGCTCCCCGCGCTAAAGCACGGGGCAACTTTTTTATTACCGCGACTTTAATAATTACAAAAGGATTATGGCAGCAGTGCGTTTAGAACAGATTTCAAAAATATACGACGGCGGCGTACGCGCAGTGGATAAAGTGGATTTTACCGTGCAAGATGGCGAATTTGTGGTATTGGTAGGACCATCAGGCTGTGGAAAGTCAACCACTTTACGTATGATAGCCGGTTTGGAAGACATCAGCGAAGGAAATCTTTTCATCGGTGAACGACAGGTAAACGACGTGCCGCCGAAAGACCGCGACATTGCAATGGTATTCCAAAATTATGCGCTCTATCCACACATGACGGTATTTGACAATATGGCTTTTGGTTTGAAATTGCGGCGGTTTTCAAAAGTAGAAATTCAAGAGCGAGTAGCAGAAGCGGCGCGAATCGTAGGTTTGCAAGATTTATTACAACGAAAACCGAAAGCACTTTCCGGCGGGCAGCGGCAGCGAGTGGCAGTGGGTAGAGCGATTGTACGCCACCCAAAAGTATTCTTATTTGACGAACCGTTAAGCAATTTGGATGCGAAACTACGGGTGCAAATGCGCTTTGAAATTGCTCGGCTGCATCGAGAATTAAACGCTACCATCATCTACGTGACGCACGACCAAGTGGAAGCCATGACAATGGCAAATAGAATCGTGGTAATGAATGGCGGCTTAATTCAACAAGTGGATACGCCTTTGAATTTGTACAATCACCCTAAAAATAGATTTGTAGCAGGATTTATCGGCAGCCCAGCGATGAATTTTCTGGAAGGTTCGGTCAATGCGGAAGGTGTTTTTTTAGATGAGAGTGGAACGATTCAAATTCCTGTGAAAGATAAAAATTTACAGGGAAAGAAATTGATTATAGGAATCCGCCCAGAAGATATTCATGCGCAAAATCTATCAGAAAAAGCTCATTTTCAACCTTTTGAAACCAATTTAGAAATGATGGAACCGATGGGAAACGAAACGTTTCTACATTTTCACATTGGCAATGCGAAGATGGTAGCACGTGTGAATCCAACAACCGCACCGATGATAGGCGAACAAGTGTTTTTATTTTTAAATATGGAAAAAGTCCATTTTTTTGATGCAACAACGGAACTAGCAATTTAACGCCAGTTCAGGTTATACAATTAAAGATGAGCAAGTTAGGCTAAAAAAATAGGCTACAGGATTAAATTATAAAATAAATTTAACTTAAGTTGTTGCTGGTCAATTCATTGAGTGTCTGCCTACCGCCTACCGCCAACTTACTTAGTCTGACCTAAATAATCGTCACATCTGAATAGCTAATTTACTTGATTAGCAGTTTATTATACGATAGTCAATCGTCAATTATAAATGGTCCATCAATTAGTGAAGCTTTTACAATGCCCCTTCCAATTTAAAAACCCAAGCGTAATTACACGGATTATTCGCTGGTGTAACAACGGGCGGCATAATGGTCAATTTTCCATTTTTAAAGGTAGACGGATTATTACTTTTTAAACCTAACATTATAACTTTAGCGGGTTGCTTTATATTATCAATCACAATGGATTGCGTTGGAAATTTGGTGGTAATCACGTATAAATCTTTTCCTTTTTTGGTGTAATAAACCGTCGTTTTCGCAGTCACGGGAGGTGCCTGGTCCCATTTGCGGGTTTCATAAATGCTTCCGCCGTTGACTTCCAGCCACTTGCCCATGTCCGACAAGCGTTGTTGCATAATAACTGGAATGCGCCCGTCCGCCGTTGGTCCGATATTCAACAATAAATTTCCGCCGCGCGCCACTTTGTCTATCAGGATGTGAACGAGTTCTTCCGAAGTTGAATAATCTTCCAAAATCTCCATCCGATTATAACCAAACGACCCTGCAATACCACGACATTCTTCCCACGGGTGCGAAAATTGTTTGCCCGTCGCGGTACCCTCATGTATCAAATCATACTCCGTGGTGTGGTAGCCGCCGTGCTTGCCACGTGTTTCGCTTCCCCAACGGTCATTCGTTGCTACACTTTCTTTCACGGGCGAATCATTGTACAGCCACGCCAAAAAATCCGTACTTTTTAAAGTAGCAGAAGGGTAATCCCACTCTCCATCCGTCCAAAAAACATCGGGTTTATAGCGCGTCACCAAATCTTTCATTTGTGGAATCATGTGCTGATCCACATATTGATTAATTGTTTCCTTTTTATATAATGGATGAAACCATTCTAATAAGGAATAATAATAACCCATTTTAATTCCCTCTGCTCGCACTGCCGTCGTGAGGTCGCCCAGCAAATCCCGATGCGGACCGACTTCCACCGCGTTCCAATTCCAAGAATGTTGCGAACCCCACAATGGAAAGCCCTCATGATGTTTGGAAGTCAACACCACATATTTCGCCCCTGCTTTTTTGAATCGCTCTGCCCAATCCGCTGGCTCAAATAATTCTGCTTTAAAATCTTTTACAAAATCTTGATATTGCGCTTTATCGCCATACATTTTTTTGTGAAAGTCAATAAAATACTGTTGAGTTTCTCCTGGACTGACCAGTCGCCGCCAGTAATGCTCGGCGTATCGGTCATAAATGCCCACACTATCGCGCACCGTCGGGCTATACGCTGGCACGGCATACACGCCCCAGTGAATGAAAATGCCAAACTTCGCATCCTCAAACCACGCTGGAATCGGACGCGTATCAATGGATGCCCACGTGGGCTCGTACTTTTTTTGAGCGGAAAGGGGCGTTCCGATCAAAAAGCATAAGGCGAATAAAAAGGTAGAATACAACAGGTGTTCATAGAATGTATCACCAATCTTCGATTGGTTTTTTGTCGGCGAAGCAATGCAATAAATCATAAATTTACAAGTGTTTATAAATGGTTTTAGAATTGGTTACAAATATCGCGAATGATACAGAAATTGATTTTCAACGCTTAGAGCACTGCCTATTTATCCGCCGTAGCTTTAGCGTAGGAGGACTAAAAACTGCCAACTTACTTAACGTTCCTCCGGGTCAAAATCTACAAATTTCTTCGCCATAAATTCCTCTATATACCGCACTCTACGATTCAAGTCATCCATTTCTTCCGAAGCATTTTCGTAGTCTAATTGCTGTTCATTGGCTTGCGAAGCAGTCGTCTTGTTCCTATATTTTATCAACATTTCGCCCGTCCCATTGAGCAGCCAATTCGTGTTAATCTCGGTGTAATAATTACTTATATTCGTAAGCACATTTCGGGACAACGCGCCCTTGCCACTTTCTATCAGCGACAAGAAGGATTGCGTCACCGACAGTGTCTGTGCCAATTCCGCCTGACTAATCCGCAAAAACTTCCGCATCGCTTTCAATCGCTTCCCTTGTTCAACTTTCTGTTCTTCTGCCATTTATAATTATTTGAAATAAAAATACAATCAAATTATAAAAATAATTTTGAAATAATAATTATTGATTATAATATTGCGCTACCAACACAACTTCTGAAACAAAAATAAAAATTATATCGGAAGCCATTGTATTGGATTGCGACATTTCACGGTTACGCACAACATTCAAAAAGAATTTGACAAAATTAAACCATGGAAGAAAGCACGAAAATATTGGTAGAACTGCTAGATGAAGCAACGCCTGTGTGGGGACTTTTAGAAGCAGTACAGCAAGAAGATGGTGCATTTATCATTTGTGAGCAGCCCATCTCAGAGGACGAGCATTGGCGATTCTCTTCCGGCGATACCGTCATCGCTGAAATGGAGATTCAGGATGGAAAGGAAGTGTGGGTGGCAGTGAAATTGGCGGAATGGGAGGGCTATTGAACTTACCACACCGTCTTATGCCCCAGCATCGCCAGAATAGCGCTCATTTTGACCAAATATAGGGAGACCGGTTCGGAAGTTCCTTCTGCTAATTTTTTCATTTCTTCCAGATCATCTGTCAGTTGTCCTAAAGTTAAATCCGTTGGTTCTTTATAAGGGTCGTATAACGCAACTCTCGGAACAGACCAATAATAGTCAACTGGCTCGACTTCAATGATTTCGCCTTGCGCTTCCCGCAAATCGTGGAGTAAGACGGACATCGCTTTTTCAATTTCATTTAAGTTGATTTGCAGGCTCATAACTTGTAAGCGTGTCTTTATATCCAATGATTTGAAAAATAGCACTCAATTTTACAAAGTCGTTGTTCACCGTCGGCAATTCATGTGTAGCGAGTTTGTGAAGGTGTTCCAAGTCATCTGATAATTGACCCAGCATGAGTTCCTGCGGCTTTTGATATGGATTATACAAATCTTCCTGCGGAATCGTCCAATAAAAATCTTCCTTCTCAATGTCAATTTCTGCTCCATTTTGTTCCCGTAGTTCCGTTAACAGCGTAGTCAGCACTTGTTCCAATTCATCTATTTTAACTTTCATAGCTGTTATATGGTATTTAGCGTTTTAATGATATTGTTATAAAAGGTTTGTATTTCCCTTTCTAATTTTAAAATTCTGCCGTTAATAATCTGCTGACGAATCTGGTCATTTGGCGCATTTTGCAAAATTCCTTTGTTGTCATACTTCAAAGGATTTGCTTTATATTTCTCCAATTTGTTGACGTGGTCGAGCAATTGCTCGTATTCTGATTTTACTTTTTTGTAATCATGCTTACTCAACTTACCTTTCGCCGCTTTAATTTCATCTTTCAGACTCTGTTTGTTATTGCCGCCACTTGAGCCATTATAAGTATTTTCTTCCGTAATCTGTTGAATGATTTCCTCCGCCGTTTGCAAAGCTGTGACTGACCATACAATATGCGAAGATACAGCATCTGTTGCGGATTTTAGCCACCAGAAGGTGAGCAGGGAAAGTAAAAGCAAACCAGTGAAAAGTAGGGCTTTTTTGTGGAGGGTGGTGTCCATGTGTTGGGTTTTGATATAACATTTTTGCTCTTAACAGTAAGGATAGGGAAAAAAGTTTCGCTGAATACAACAACAATCAAAATAACGCAATTTTGGCATAGCTACTGCCAAAAATATTTGCATAAAATTGAATATTCTCAACTGATTAAAATTTAATAATTTAAACCTGCCAAAATGGCATAAAATATAAAATGGCATAAAAAGTGTATTTATTCAAGAAAATGCTAGTCATGTAATGTAATTCCACAGAATATACGTTAAATATAAATGTTTTTGAAATTTGTACAAATAAGATAGAACTTAATATAGTAAGTTCCGATTATCTAGGTGACCGGGAAAACTTCGCTCTTCTAAAAGAGAATAACCCTTCTTACAACTTTTACTATTGGTACGATGAGGTGAATAAGGAAAACAAAATATATTGTTGGTCGAAAATTCCTGATAACCCTAGTCCTTTACCCATTGACTTCAAGCCTCAAAAAATTTCAAACGATTCTCATCCCACTGTATGGAGCCAAATAATTGAAAATACTTTTGTTTATCTTTTAGAAGAAAGTGGAAGAGAACTAGTTAAACGCAAGTATTCTCATATTTGGGATTTAAAGCTAAAACAAGAAGAAGGATTTTCAGGAGAAGGAATTTTACTTTGCCCTGTATTAAAATTTGGATTTCAGTTTATCAAGCCTCATGTATCAAAAAAAATCGTTTACTGTCTTTCAGTTAGAAAGTGTTATCCTCCAAAGCTTATCCTATCAGATGAGGAATATATTGCCAGAAATGTTGATACTAGAAATTGGGGTAGAAACCAAGATGGAGAAATTATTTCTTCATTTGCAAATATTAAAAAATTTCTTGAAGCGACTGGACAAACTGCTCAATATAAAAGCTTTAAAAATCAAGCTTACTTACAGCAATCAGAGTATAAAATTATCAAAGATTTTGAAGAAAACTTAAATAAAATAAAAGATAAATTGTTTTTACCTGATGGAATGAAAATAACAAGTTTTCTTTTTAACACCCTTCCAAATTCGAATTTTGAACAAAATACAATTAGTAAGCCTACTTATTACTTTCATAATGAAAGAACAGGAGTTGGGTTGTATAATGATAGAATAAAAAAATTAAAACCAACTTCTTATGACAATTTCAAAAATAGAGAAGTTAAAATATTGGTCTTAACTCCTTTAAAGTATGAAGGTAGCGCAGGTAGCTTTTCAACAGAATTAATAAAAATCTTGAAAGAAGTTTTTCATATTCAAAACATAAAAAGAGATACAAAAACTTTTGAGCATAGAACTCCACATACGTATTCTAATCTCCTCAAAGAGCTTGACGTTGAAGATTATGATTTGGTTTTACAGGTAGTTACAGAACGGGATAAAAAAAGACACGTAAATGAATCTCCATACTTCGTTTTTAAGGCAAAAATGTTGAATCAAAAAGTACCCACTCAAAAAGTATTAATTGAAACAATAAGGAAAGATGACGCGAGCATAATGAATATTATAGCTTTAAATATCTATTCCAAATTAGGGGGCACAGCGTGGACAATTGAAAAAGATGAAAAAGATAAAACAGAAATCATCATCGGTATAAGTTCAACAGTAGATTTTAAGAAGAGACGCATCATTGGGTTTGCAAATGTAATTGACTATCGAGGATGTTATCTAACTGGTGATTGTACTCAATTAAGTGATTTTGAAGACTATCAAACAAATCTGGAAGCGCATTTAATTTCAACTATTTCAGAAGTAATAAAAGACAAAAACATTCAGGAAGGAGGAGTATTACGTTTAATTTTCCATCTTACGAAAGAAGCTGGCAAGAAGAATGAACTTAAAGCAATCGAGAATACGCTTGGGTATTTTCATAAATATCAAATTCAATTTGGTATTTTTCATTTGAGTTATGGACATAATTATCGTGTTTTTAAAAATAAAGGTGAATACGATGTGGATAGAGGAACTTATATCCAACTTTCCAATAAACTGGCATTACTTCACCTAGGTAAGCCTTCCAAGACACCCATTTTAATAAGAATGGACAAACGTTCGACTTATAGAGACATCTATGCGGCATCCAAGCAAGTATTATTTTTTGCTCATTTATCACACCGAAGTTTTAGACCATCAAGCAGACCAGTAACAATTTCATATCCAGCCCAAATGGCGAAATTAGTGAGCGAACTTAAAGAAGTATCCGATTGGGATAAAGACATGTTGAATCGATTAAAAGGAATCTTATGGTTTATTTAAAATGACTTTAATAGACACCTTACACAAAAAAATCGCTGAAAAGCGAAAAGGAGAAGCTTCTCCAAAAGAGATTTTTTTGTTTGACTATTTGGACAAAAATATTACTGACTCCAAGCTCGTGGAGAATGGCACTGTGATGGATAAAATTTGCTATTCTGCATTTTTTAGATTTAATGAAGATTTATCTCTCCATATACAACAACAACAAAATAGTTCTGAAATAAAAGGGTTACACTATAAGAATAACTTTATTGAACTGCTGGCAATGGCAAAACACAATTTTGACTATGAAAAAGAGAACATAAAGAATTATGTGGCAAATATTGGAACTTTAAAAGAAAATTTTATTATCAATAAAATCTTTCCACAAGTAGGTATATTGGAAAACCCTAAAATAAATGATGTAGTTGATGATATAGTTGATAAAATAATTTTCAATGATAAATATGAAAACCTAGGTGAACTTGCGATAGAAGCAATAAAAAATGCCTCAGATTTATTAGATTTATTTATTATAAAATACGCGATTCAAAAAGCATGGTCTATACATCCCAATAAGGAATTAGAAAGGGATATTTCTGATTTTATCAGGTTTTACCAAAAAATTAAACAATCATTTGAGAGTGAAATTAGAACACAATTTATTTTTTTAGCCCTCATTTGTTGTATTATTTATGGGGTATTATTATTTTTCCTTATTCCAAAGTATTGGGAAAGTAAAGCGTTAGAGCCTCTTTTCATTGCACTGGATTATTTTATACGAGCCTTTTTATTTATAACAACTATTGTTGTTATAAGACGGATGCCTAGCTTAAAAAGTAACTATAATAGGTTAGTTGATGAAAGAGTTTCTACAAAAATTCTAAAATTAGGCATATTTAAAGCAAAACTTGATGATTTGGAAAATAAATATCCCATAAATTTTTAGAGAATCCTTCAAAACACCGCCGCCACCTGCGCCCGACCCACATGCACCACCCGCGCTTCGCCCGTTTTCCTTCCTTCGTAACTAAGGTTGAGGCGAAGATTTTTAGAAAGTTGGCGGTCGAGGCTGAGATTCCAGAGGTAGTTGTTGCCGGGTTGTAAGCCGTTGAGAATGGCGAAGCCGACGGGGGAGCTGGGATTGCCGTTGAAGGCGATGTCCACGAGGGAGGCGCGGAGGCGCAAGGAGGTACTGGCGGTGCGGTTATAGGTCATCTCGACAGTAAGATTGTGTTGATTAGAGGATTCTGGCGTTTCGCCCAAAGTATTGCGGTCACTTTGATATTTGTAGCTCAGGATGGTGCGAAAACTCTGCGAGGGCAGATAGGTAAATTGAGGCTCGGCATTCCAATAGGTAATGTTGTAATCGCGGTTGTCGAAAAATTCGGAGTCACTGAAACGTGCGCCCTGCGCGAGGTTGAATTGCAGACTGATGCTGCGGGAGGCGTTCACGCGGCTGCGGAAAAATCGTTCGGTATTGCGTCGGCTCTCGAAACCAGAGGTTTGTACAAATTTATTGGACAAGCTGGTGTTGCCGATTTGCAAGTCGTACTTCGGGTCGGCGCGATTGAAAAATAAGATATTGCGAATGTTAGAACTGACGGACACGAGCGAGGTGTCGGCAATGTCCAATTGAAAAGGATTCCAAGCGGAAATATCGTCCGAATCTTGCGTTTTGCGATTAATAGTCAGGGTGCTTTGCGTAGAAAATTTACTTGCAAAATTTCGGAATCCTTTTTGGTTAAACCACACGGCTTTGGGCGTGAATTGTAAGCTGCTGTTGAGATTCACGTAGTTGGTGCGGATGTATTGATTGGTAAAAGTGTTTACACGCACGAAGTCGGCGAGGTCTTGGAATGGCGCGATTTCCATCTCATTGGGTTGAATAACGCCGTCATTATTGTACAAGGAATCGAGCCAAATGTGTGTGCCCTCGCCTTGGCGTACGCGCACGAAAGTGAATTCCAGCCGAGGTTCTTGTCCAGAACCGAGTTCGTAAGTATTGTTTGCTCGTAACGCGCCTTTCCAAAGCGTAAAATTTACATCGGTGCGACCGAGAAAGGTTTCGGAATCGGAAGATTGTTCGCTGATGAGCAAGTTATTTAGTAAACGTAATTTACGATATGTAAAATTACCAGCTAATTGTAAAGTGCGTTTAATATTCCAATTTCCATTTACATTCGCTTCATTGGCAACGGTGCTTTTTATAAAATCACCACCCAAAGGTGCGAAATCTTCCCGCTGGCGGAGGCTGGCTCCAAAGCTGAATTTTTCGGTAATGGGACTTTCCAAAAAAGCGCGGTAAACGTTATAGTAAAAACTTGCATTTGTAAGTGTGTCATTTGCAGTTTCAAAACGGCTGTTCTGCTCGCGTTCACCTTGAATACCAATTTTCCAATTGTTGAGTTTTGGAAAGGTTTTAGTCAAACTAATATGTGGTCTAAAAAATCGACTTCTCTCGTCGGTAGCATCGGCTAACAATAAACTGCCTTCCGCATCGAATTCAAATCCCGCTCGATTTAAATATAATTTTGCAAAATGGCGGTTGCCGTTGTAGAGCGATTCGCGCGTAAAGCCGCTAAAGCGGTATTGTAAAATAAAGTTGCCTGTGCTTTCCGTGCGATTATTACGCGAAAGCGAGTCTCCACCTGCATCCACGGCCCTAAAGGGTAGACTATCCCGCAAAGACGTGTTCCTACGTGCAGACGCTTCCCTGAAGGGAAACGTCTTTTTCAGGCTAAAGCCCGCGCTACCCAAGTTTTCCGTCGCTTTCTCTACAGTACCAAAACCTTGTACATTCGTCAAACTCCAATCGCGCAAGAATTCTGGATTGCGATAGGGATTCAATGGTTGGAAGGTTTTTTGGACAAATTCGTAGCTCACATTTGCGTCAAGCGTCCATAAACTATCTAATTTGAATTGCTTATTGAAAGTTGTAAAAGCGGCTAAGCCCGCGTCGTCACCAGCGTCGAGACGAGAAAAGCGATTTTGGTCATTGCGGCTGATGGCGACTTCGGTTTGTAAATTACTGGTTTTTGACAATTTATATTCGCCGCCAACAGTGATTAATTGCTGCTGCTTGGGCGCAAGGAGCTGAATGACGGGTTCGTAATCGCCTTGTGGCTGGCAGAATTGATTGCGTCCGACAAAACGATAGACGCGTTCGTTTGCAATTTGCTCATTGTCAAGGATGTAATTGCCGCGACCGATGCCAACGAAGGAAAATTGGGCGGTGTATTGCGCGCTATCAGGATTGGTAGAATAAACTAAAATGGAATCAGCCATTCCACAAGGAAGCAAGCGTTCTTCCAATTTGTACAGCACTTGCGTGGAGGTAAAGCTCGACGTATCAATGCTATTAAAAAGTGCGGTTTGGTCGCCGGATTCGCTTAAAATTCTTTTTTGGTCGGCACTCAAATCTTGTCCGCCGGTGCTGGTGCGGCTGTCAGCTTGGTTAAAAATATTGGCGTAGAGTCTGAATTTATCTTGTTGATATTCCGTGTTAATAGCATAAAAAGAACGTAAATAACTTTGGTCAGAATATTCAAATTCTATAATAATTCGGCTGTCTTTTGTAATGAGTCGTTTATTTGTAAATATAATTTCACCGCGATTGTAATCTACAACATAGTCATACTCAATGCCGCGTTGCATCAATTGTCCATCCAAAAAAACTTTTTCGGTGCCAGCTAAAACGATGATAAATTGTTCGCCTTGTGCGCCGAGGAGTTTGTAGGGTCCTTGATTACCTTCGAGTTGTTGGATTTGATTGCGCGTGAATTGTCCGCGCGAGACGGCGATGCTGGCGCTGGTGTTGAGTTTGCCTTTTCCCAGCGTGCTTTGATTGCTGAAAGTCGCGCCCTGCAAGCGTTTGAAGTAATTCATAAAATAGCTATTGGGGCGTTGCAAATCGTAATCACCGGCGATGAGTTTGTTGTTTTTCTTTTTTAATTGGATGAAAATGCGGTCAAATTCTTGTAATTGCTGGGTGTTGCCTTCGGGTTGAATGGGGATATTTTCATCAGAAATGGCAGCGAGAATTTCAATGCCTTCGCCAATGTCGCCTGCGAGTTGCAGATTAAAGCTGGAATTTAAGACCAAATCCTGATTGTTGCCAAAGGAAATGCCACGCGCAAAACTGCCATTGTAATCCAATCCTTTAAAATCTAATAACGATTCTTGCCGCTCGGAATAAGGATTGTAATTAAAAACGATTTGTCCGTCTTCGGTTTTGACGGCTTGGGTGGTGTCGAGGCGGACGTAGGTTTTACCGAGATTGTAGGGAAAGACGCGGTAACGGATTATTACAATTGAATCTATGGACTTTTGCCAGTACAGGTCGGTGTTGTAGATTTTATAATAAGAGGTATCGAGTCGTTTGCCGGAAAGGCGGAATATTTCGATAGAAGTTGGGATGATGGTGAGAGAGTCGAGGGTTTGGCGCGGGGAGGTTGTGATGGTTTTAGAGCGTAGATTGGAAAGGCTTTGCGGTTGACAGAAAGCGGAAATTAAAATAGTTGTAAAAACTGAGCTAAGTAAAAATATTTTAAACCGCAAAATGTAAAATTTTAAATGTAAAAAGTAGAAGTATTGCCTGCTCCACTCGCTCTTCTAACGCAGAAAGAACTTTGCTTGTTACAATCACAACGTACGGCATTCAGGTAATTGTCGCGCTCGCAACAAGTGATTTTACATTTTGAATTTTGCGATTTTGAATTTTATATTTTTCCTGAACAAGTATTTTACAACCTAAAGGTTGTGGTACGAGGTCAGCGTAAATGCTGGGCTACCTCAACACCGTCACACTTCCCGCCACTTCACGTTCCTGTCCTTCGCAGACGTATTTGACGCGGTAGAGGAGTACGCCAGGATTGATGACTTCGCCTTTGTAATAGCCATCCCAGTGCAGAAATGGGTCGGCGGTGAAGAAGACGCGTCCACCCCATCGGTCAAAAATCTCGAAGGAAATTAATTGAGAAATGGCAAATGGATTGCTGATGCCGTAGGTTTCATTCAAGCCATCATTGTTGGGTGTGAATGCTTTTGGCAGATAAACGGCGCTACAATTCAGGCTATCCGGGTCAATGACGTTGATGCGAATCGTGTCCATTGCTATACAGGTGGAAATGTTGTCAAAAAAACTGAGTGTATACTTTTGCAAACCAGCTTGTGGAGGTATGATGACTGCATTGGCTTCGATAGGTGGGGTCACGCCCGTAGGGGGATTCCAGCTAAAATCTGTAGCACAGGTGTTGGAAATATTGATTTGGACGGAGCCGCCGAGATAAATGAGAGTATCCCGATTAGTGATAGCGTCGGGGGCGATGTAGAGTTCTCGGGTTTCGATTTCATTGAGTGCTCGATAATAGACTCGAAATTCATCAATCAATCCGTCAAATCGGGCTTCATTCGGACCGGGGCAAGCACTGTTTCCGATGATCAGACCGCCATTGTTGGACAGATTGATCCGGCTGCTGGTGTTGGCTTCCTGCCGCAATTGCCCGTTGAGATAAAAGCGAACCCGCGTGCCTTGGCGTACAATCGTAACCTGATACCAGCACGTATTTTCACTTAATTTTTCTACAAAGGAGATGCTTTTACTTTGATTTTCGCCTATGAAGATATTGAGCACTCGAGTTATAGGAGCATATCTTATGTAAAATGCGTTATCCGTCGTGCAGTCGCTGCGTCTTTTGGACACTAAATATTGCGTACCGGCATTGCCAACGGCTTTAAAAAAAAAGCTGAGTGTAAAGTCTTCTGTGTCAAACTCTTGAGCCACGGGACCTAACAATTTCAACTCTTCTTCTACGCCATCCAAACGGAGTGCGCCGCTTATCGCACCACAACCAAAACCGGGCATTCCTTCCGGTAGACCCGCGTTGGCAGAGTTGCCAGTAGCATCTGCAAAACTATTGTTGAATGGATAATAGGCGACTAATCCAACACTGGTTTGCGCTGACAGCACGTAAGAAAATACAGTAAATAGGAGTAAACAAATATGTTTCATGGGAAAAATCGGTTCAAAGGTTTGACAGTATATCCAGTTGTGAGCTTGCACAAGCAATTGCTCAAACGTGATTTTTGATACAATATTTTTGATGGGCTACATTTCAAACTGCACTCATGGCGTAATTTTACCACATCCTGCTGTAAGGGACAAGTTAGACACATCGGTCACATAGCTGTATATGTGATAAAGCAGTAAGGGAAAGTCCTTCTACCCTCTACCAGTATCCCTGTACTTTCCGCTACTTAAATAAATCCGACAAATCGCCCATACCCGGCGGGAGCATCGTTTGTACCATTTTTTGGGTTTCTTCTCCCTCTTTTTTGGCGGCGAGTTCCAAAGCGCGATTGACGGCTACCATCACCAAATCTTCCACTTGCTCCACGTCATCCCATTCGAGTGCTGCTTTATCAATAGAAATATTTACGATTTCCCGATTAGCAGTGGCAGTCACTTTGATAGCGCCGTTGCCAGCTTCCGCGTCCACGCGAATGGCAGCGAGCTTCGTGCGCATTTCTTTTTGCTGCGCCTCCATATTTCCAAACATATCTCCGAACATAGTAATTGGTTTATGGGTTGATAGGGTTGTAGGGTGATGCGCTTATTACTTACCACCTTGCAAACCTGTCACCTATTTTAGAAACAAAGATAAATGGCTTTATTTGTTCATTCCTTCCATTATTCCAATTTTCCATTCAAAACACGCAATCCATCATAACATTTTCAATCGGATGCAATTTATATAAAAGTCGCACCTCTACTGTTGTGAGTGCCCGATTATACACGCGTAACTCGTCGAGTATGCCTTTGAAACGCCGCACGCCGTCAGTGCCGACACACGGACTATTTGCAAAAGAAAGCACCATGTCGTTCTCCAAATCCAAACCGCCACAGCGATAACCCTCGTGCTGCAATTCGCCGTTGATGTACGTTTGGGCTTTGAAACTCTCGCGTACGAGTGTGAAATGCTGCCAGCCATTGCCCGGAAGGGTGGGAGAGATGTTGCCATAATTTTTAGAAGGAGTTTCGTACACGTCGGTTTTTACTTGCAGATTGGTTACATCCAACAACAAATCAAACATTCGATTTTCATCACAATCAGGTCGCTTGCCCAATAGACTTTGACGACCGATACTGAATTGTTCTGGTTTGAAATAAAAACTGATAGTAAAATCAGAAGTGCGAAAATAGTTATTCACTTTGCCAGGAAATTCTACATAATCATCTACGCCATCAAACAGCAAGCCTTCGTCCTCAATGCCACACCAGCAGCCCATACCGCCAAAAAGTTGTCCGTCCGAGCCGTTGTTGGTCTCGTCGCGCGCGTTGCAATCATTAAAAGTATAGTGGGCTATTAGCCCTTCCTGTAAAGTATTTGCGGGCGTGGAAGCGAGGGAGAATAAGAACAACAGCGCTAAGCACCATTGATAGGGTAGACGTTGAGGCATGGTTTTGAAAGTTTGTAGGTTATAAATCTAATGCTTGTCAGTATGGCATACTTCAGAAATATGTCACACTCACATTATAATAAACGCATCAAAGTCATTAATTGCCGATTTTGCTGCCCACAATTTCTTGAATAAGATACACCACACTGATACCGGTAAAGAAATACCAATCATCTTTTTTACTATTGCCATTCAAACTCACGCCGTCAATATAATCAGAAAACGTACAACGGGTGCCAAATTCTGCTGCTATCAGCCAGTCTTCTGTAATATCAAAACGCACACCAGCCGTAATTGGGATAACCAAAAACGTACTTTTTGCTTTGGATTCTGGTATTTTAAAACGGTCTTCGGTAGGTACGTCCAAGTTGATTTTAGTAAAAGCGGCACCCAATCCGACGGATATAAAAGGAGAATATTTTCGACTGTACAAGCCCGTAGTACCATAGCGGTCACTGGCAAAAAAGTGCCATTCGGGATGCACGCCCAACTCCAGTATCGTGGAGCGCATCGTCCAATTGCGTTCTCCGGCTACAAAACTGGGGCGATTATCATCTTTACCCGATAATTTTGCCCAAGTGGCGCTGCCTTTCAACGCAAAATGTTCGCCAAATAAAAAGCGATAAATCCCTCCCACTGCCGGACGAGCTTCAGAAGCGGCAATGGGCGAGGGCGCTAAGTCACCCTGATAATAAGCAACACCAAGAAAAATACCACCCTCGGTGCTTCGTTGGGCATTTAAAAATAAGGAAAACAAGAGCAAACCCACTAATAGTGTCCATTTTTGGGCATTCATCTGTTTAGGTTTTAGGTGTAAAAAAATGCGCTATAAATTACTTTTAAATATTTGAAAAGGCAAGATACGTTGTTTTTTATAGAAATTTACTTGAACAAAATGCGCGTGGAAAGGTTTTTCCGCTTGGCATCCATCCAATTTTCTTACTTTTGCAAAATAGAAGGTATAAATTGGGAAACGGAGGAAGGAAGCAGTGGAGCAGAAGAAAACTAAATTTTTTCAACCCACAAGTCTTATATTGGATTTAAAAACGTACTTAATGATTAAAAAATAAAGGGAATGTCAGGTGGAAAGAATGTAGCATTTGAATGAATGAAAAATTGAGATTAAAATACAAGAGCAATGCCTTTAGATCAAATAGATGTGGACAATATGACGCAACGTACGAATAGCAGCGGTAAGGAAATGACTTTTTTAGACCACTTGGAGGAGCTTCGGTGGCATATCATTCGCAGTTTGCTGGCAATCGGCGTAGCAGGAATTGTGCTGTTTATTTTTCAGGACTGGTTATTCGGTACGGTGCTGTTTGGTCCCACGCACAAAGAATTTTTATCTTTTCGTTTGTTTTGCAGTATTTCTCACTCCTTGGGTATGGGCGATAATATGTGTATCGGACCACCGGAATTCAAAATCCAAGCAATTGGTTTCGGAGAGACCTTTATCACCAGTGTGAAAGTGTGTTTTCTCACTGGTTTGGTGATTGCCTTTCCTTACATTTTTTGGGAATTATGGCGCTTTATTGCGCCCGGCTTGCATGAGAAAGAACGCGCTGCTTCTCGTGGAGCTGTGTTCGTTTGTTCTGCCCTTTTTATTTTTGGGGTTTTATTTGGCTATTTTATGGTGGCTCCGTTTGGGGTACGCTGGCTGGGTGGCTACACGCTGCCGGGGGTAGAAAATACACCAACTTTGGGTTCAATTATCAATTACATGGTGATGTTTACCTTACCGAGTGGACTATTTTTTGAGTTGCCAGTGATTATTTATGTGCTGTCAAAGATTGGATTTGTGACGCCCGGAGCCATGCGTAAATTTCGGCGCTACGCCATTGTATTGACTTTGATTATAGCAGGCGTACTCACGCCGCCCGACCCAGTTACGCAGTTTTTGGTGGGTATTCCATTATATATTTTGTATGAACTCAGTATTTTTATTTCCGCACGGGTGGCGCGGCAACGCAAATTGAGAGAGCAAGAGGAAGATATGTTACCGGCTAAGTAGAAAGTTGGTACAAACTAACAAGGTTTTAAAAACCTTATTGGTTTCCAAATGTCTTATACTGATTATCTATAAAAATCATGCACAGAATTTCGAGCAATCTGACGCTGTTTTATAAACTTTTTTTTCCTACGTTTTACGCCAGTTTTCTGGGAGCGGTGACGATTGCTGCGCTTAACCTCGGTGGTGTGCCTTTGCTAACGAGGATTTTATTGGCTACTTTTTACGTAGGAAGTTTAACGCTATTGGCATTCACGGTGCTGCGCCTGAAGCGGGTAGAAATAGACGACCAATTCGTACACGTCACCAATTACTTTCGTCACTTCCGATATCCTTATCATAATATTGAAAAAATAGTGGAGAAAGATTATCGTGTTTTTCGCACGGCTACCATTTATTTTCACCAACCCGGTTTTTTTGGTAAAACAGCGACATTTGTACCCAGTGGTAGCTTGTACAATTTATTTTGGAATGAGCATCCAGAGCTACGGGTGGAGTGGCTGCGCAAGAATTAAAAAATGAAGAATGAAAGAATGAATAATTTCCGCCTTACTCATTCCTTCATTGTTAATTATTCATTTTTTAATTTTCCGAATCACACCCAATTGGCTGCCCGTCCGGCATCGCCTGTATCGTCGGCAATTTATATTCCGCCGGGTTATTTTTAAACATCCGAATCTGCTCTTTTAAATACAAAAGGTGCGCTTGTTGGTCAACATTTGAACCGGTTTCTGTTCGGTTTTCCAATTCGTTCACTTTTAGTAATGCAATGGCTCGCACCTGCCGCATCACACTTTCATCGCCCGCCAGATTCAACAAATGATGTAATACCAATTTTTCATTATTTCTTGCAATTTCTTTTTCATAATCGGAATCGCTTTTTACTTTCACCGATTCTAACAATTGTTCAAATAAGTCATTCAACGACAAGCGTTTGCCATCTCGCGCGTGCTGCTCCACGACTCGCGCCAATCGAGCCGGATTTAACAACATCGTCAAGGTATGATTCGCCGAACTCTCCGCTGCTGCCAGCGGATCAAAGGTATTGCCGGTATAAACTTTAAACAATTCGCGGTCACGGCTGTAACCCGGCGGTTGCGGTGGAATGAGTTTGATAATATTTTCCGGCAAAGCCAGGAAGTTTGGATTCAAGGTTTCTAATAAAATTTTCAAGGCATCGCGCTGCATTTTGTCGTCCACCATTTCGTTCGGCTTTTTGCCATCGCCACGCACGGCGTAACCGAACTCCGCGCCGCCCACTACTTTCGACGCGCCTTCCACTTGATACCGATGCGACAAATAAAGTGGCACCAGCACATTTTCCAAAGTCGCCATTGGTGCATTTGGCATAATATTTTTCTCGCCAAATCTGCTCAACGCCGTTTTCCGATTGGTCATCATTCGCCGCAACTCCGTCATCGGGTCTTTCCCATTGTCCCACAAGTGCGTAGATGGATGCGCAGAGCTGCCGGGGCGACCGTCTTGGTCGGTGAGATAGAGCAAGTTCATTTTCGTATAAGTCTCCGTCAAAATATCGCGCAACGCTTTCGCCTCGTCCGTCCCTTTCGGAAAATCTTGATATCCATATATAATAACTCGCTTATCCCATTCACCAATTCCAACTGCATACGCTTTTGAATAATCCGCTTCGCCTTTCTCATTGATGGTCACCATCGGATGCGGATAATCCATGACCGAAGCATTATTATTGACGCTTGCTGCAAAATTATGTTGAATGCCCAACGTATGTCCCACCTCATGCGCCGACAACTGCCGCAGCCGCGCCAACGCCATTTGCTCCAAACGCGGGTCGGGCTTCTCGCCATTTTCGTACGCTTCTACTAAACCCTGTGCAATCAAAAAATCCTGCCGCACCCGCAGCGAGCCCAGCAAAACGTGCCCTTTGATAATCTCGCCCGTGCGCGGGTCGCTCACCGAACTCCCATAGCTCCAGCCCCGTGTGGAGCGATGCACCCAGTTAATCATATTGTAACGCACATCCATTGGGTCGGCATCTTCTGGCAACACTTTTACTTGAAACGCATTTTTATAACCTGCCGCCTCATAAGCCTGATTCCACCATGAAGCCCCTTCGATTAACGCCGAGCGAATCGGCTCCGGTGTGCCTCGGTCGAGGTAATAAATGATTGGTTCTACCGCTTCACTCACCTTCGCTGTTGGGTCTTTTTTTTGCAACCGATGGCGTGCAATAAACCGCTTCATCACGGGCTGACTAATCGGCGTGGCATAATCCATGTAACTGATATTGTTGTAACCGGCGCGTGGGTCGAACACGCGCGGCTGATAATTCCCATCCGGCAATTCTACAAATGAATGATGCATCCGCACCGTCACTGCATCCGCCGACGGCACGACCGACCGAATGTAGCCACCCTTTGGTTCGCCCACAAACGTAATCGTTGCTTCAAACTCTGCGTTTTTCGGAAAATTCTTCGTCCGCTCCAAAAATACTGCCGAGCGCGTGTCATCCAAGCGGTATGTGCCCTGATTATTTGCAGTTAATCTTGGAATCACCCCGTGTGCATCGCGTAACAAAAACGGTGTAAAATCAATTAGCACTTTGTCTCCCTCTTGCATTTCTGCTTTAAAACCCCAGATAATAGACTTCGCAAACGCCTGCTCCACCGACTTCCGCTCATCCCCATTGTCACTCACCGCTCGAAAATCATAATTCGGCTGCAACAACATAATTTTCGGACCACTCCGCACAAATTTTACAATCCGGTCTGCGCCCAACTGGTTCCTATCCAAGCCAATATCATTCGAGCCTACGCCCTCCGTCAAACCATTTACATACAAAAATTCCGTATCCCATTTATCAATTTCCAGCCAGATTTTGCCTTCTTTTTCATCCCAATAAAACTTAAAATAGCCATCATAGGCTTTCATATTCGCTACTTTCGTTGCGATGGTTTTGGTGGCGTCCGTTTGCGCTTGCCCCTGCGCCCCGAACGGGAGCATCGCAAAAGGGAAGCATAATAATAGTAATAGGTGTAGGTGTCGCATTGAATTGAGTTTTTAGGTTGGACAAAGGTATGGACGGACTTTATCCGCCGCGGTAGGATGTATCGCTTTGGAGATAACTATTCGCTTAGTTCTTGAATAATTTTTAAAATATGCTTTTCTAAGGAAGGAATATCAGCGGTGGCAGTTTCCCAAACGGTTTCTATATCCACGTCAAAATAATCATGAATCAACTTGTCTCTCATGCCCGCCATAGCCCGCCAAGGTAATGAAGGATATTTTTCGCGCAAGGCTTTACTCACTTTTTTGGTTGCTTCGCCGATGATTTCAATTTTCGGATAACCGCATCTTGTTTTTCCTCATCCTTTAAAAAATTTGCATAGCTCACATCGTCCAAATAGCGCTGCACTTTCTGGATGCTATCCAGAATATGGTCGAGATAAACCAAATCATTTTTATTCATTGGAAAATCGTTATCAAATCTTGTTCAATGGCAGCTTTCAATCGGGGATTTTTTACCGCATTTTCGGTAACTAAATCTACTTTGATACCCATTTTGTCCGATAGTTCTTGCTCAATTGCGACTAATTTCAACAGCCCTATGCGTTCCTTGAATAAAATCAGAATGTCTAAATCACTATCCAAACGCTGCTCCCCACGCGCATACGAGCCAAAAATGCTGATTCTCGCCGGTTGGTAAGGTTGGAGTAATTGAATAATATGCTGTTGCAAATCGGTAAGAATCATACTTCAAAGTTACAAAAAAGACGGAATATTATCAAGGTTTTATCGCATCCGCCTGCGCCAGTGCAAATGGCAAGCATAATAGCAGTAGTAGCTCACTCGTAGGTGTCGCATATTATGATTAGATTTTTTTAGTTAGACAAGATAGGAAATTTTATTTTTCCTCAAATGGAGGGGATAAAATCGTTTTGAGGAACTGACGTTTCACTCTTATTGTCACTATATTCGTTTTACAAAAAGTAAAAAGATGGGAGCGCTTTTATTAAAATTCAATCAGTTAGACGCTTTTCAAAAACAAGAAGTACTTGACTTTTTGGATTTTCTACTATATAAAAAACAACAACCAACAGCGCAAGAGAAGCCAATAGACGAAGCCGAAAAAAGGAGAGAAGCCGCCGCTTTGTTACTAAATGACTACCAAAATGATAAAGATTTAATTGTCTTCACCGTTCTTGACTCCGACGATTTTTATGAAACGAAGTGAAATCTGGCTTTAAACCCCTTCGAGTCTCCTGCGGAAGACTCGGCGTGGACGGAATCTCTAAATTTTGAACTGATATTTCTACAAATTGTTTTTATATTTGTCCACACAGCAATGGATTCTAAGAAGAGGAATTTGATTCTAAATTTAAAGCAAGAATGACTAATAAAAGTCCGATAAAGGTATTTATTTCCTATGCTCGAAAAGATGAATCTTTTAAAGACGAGTTAATAAAGCATTTAAAACCGCTTGTAAGAGATAATACAATTCAAATTTGGTACGATGCCCTTATAACACCTGGAAAGAATTGGGATGAAGAAATTAAAATACACATCCAAGAGGCGCAAATTATTATTTTGTTGATCAGTGCTGACTTTATGGCATCGGACTATATCTATGATGTAGAAATTAGTAAATCTTTGGATAGGTCTCGAAAGCGAGAAAACATTATTGTTCCCGTTATTATCCGTCCTACAAGTTATTTATCTTTAGAAATAAACAAATATCAAGCTCTGCCCAAAGACGGAAAGCCTATATCTACATGGACAGATAAAGACGAAGCTTGGATGGATGTTACAAGAAGCTTAGAAAAGCTTTTCGATTCTTTGTCTCAAGGCAGAATCAATCTAGAAGAAAGCAAAAACTTCTCTATCTCTATTATTAATGAAGACGAAGACAGGAATATTAAAGAGCAATCAATAGATAGCATTGCTCAGATAAAAAATCTTATTGTTAAAGGAAATCTCGATAGAGCACTAACTTTATCCTTGAAAATCTTAAAGGAATACCAACAAGATGATTCATATAATTCAATATTATTGTTGTCATCAAGATATAATAGTCTAAAAAGAAATGAACATATGGGTATTATAAGTTATTCGGAATCTCAGACAAGCAGAAATCAAATAACACATTCGCTTCTATCCATTTTAGACGAAATAGAAAAGTACCCAGTTTAATATGGCAAAATTGAACCAGTATAAGGACTTTGAAGAAAAAGGTCTTTATTTTGAAGATGGTAGTATAAAAATTAACACGAAGGCTGACTTTGAAGTTTACTGGGAAAAACTAGTAAACTTCGATGAACTTTATACTTACAAATTTAGAGGGTGTACAGAGGCTAATTATAAACTTTATAATTCTTCTCAAAGATATTGGATTGAGAAAGAATTATCCAAGCAAAATATTTACTATCATGATTTTATTAAGAAATTGATTGTTAAATGTAAAAACTGGAATGAAAAAACCATATTTAAATTTTTCAATTTAAATGGTATTGGTACGAACAATGCACTTGCCTACCTCAGTTATATGCAGCATTATGGTATCCCTACACCTTTGTTAGATTTTACGCATAATCCTTTCATTGGACTATATTTTGCGGTCGCAAATTCTTACTATGATAATTCAAGTGAAAGTGAAATAAATAATTACTGCTCGTTGTATATTGTAGATGAGGCGAATCCGTTTTTTTATTCTACTATAAAAACCTTTGAAAAAGAAATAGTGAATGAAAAAAATGGAGACATAGATTATGATAAGTATTTAATTAGTTATCCAATTCTGTTTGTAACGAGTGAAAATGCAGCTTTTAAAATGCTCAACAATACCAATATTGTCAATCAACAAGGGATGTTTTTTTATAATAATAATCCCGATTCGCCCATAGAAAAAGTGTATCACGATTCGATAGGTTTTATAAAGGAAGGCATAACTGAAGAGGAATTTTCCAACTTAAGATATTCAAATTATTTTGCATCCTGCTGGAATTTTCACAAAAGCTTGAAACCATATATTCTATCTAAGCTAAGAGACAAAAGAATATCAGAAAAATTTATTTTTCCTGATAATAAAGACCTTAAAGAATATACGCTTATCTCTGCATTAGAAGAAATCTGATAGAGCATATTCAATACGAGTCCACATTCACGCGTATCGTCGAGTAGCCGTCGGTGGTTTGCAGGGTTTCAATCGCTTCTAATAACGTTTCTTTGGCGTACTGAATTTTCGTCCGCTCCGAGTCTTCCAAAGCGTCTTGCAATAAGCGCATGATGGAGACTCAGTTGAGTATTTCCGTTCGCGCTGGTCTGTCAAATAAACAAAATAAAGAAGACGCAAACCCGCGCCGAGTACTGACCCGCTACCTTTCCATCTCCCCCAACACCTTCCGAACCGCTTTTTTAAAAGCTGGGAGGTCAAAATCAGGAATACCTTGCAGATTTTCAGACTCTAAGGCAGCCAGTGTAATGCGTACTGCCATTGCTTGTACTTCACCAACGGTGGATTGTAAGATACGTTTGTAAAAAAGCGGCAGGATAAAATTGAGGGATTGGATGTCCATATTTTCATACGCCCTGTACTCGATTTTATTGGCAAACTGGTCGTCATCGTACTCCGGTGAATCGGCAATGAATACAAAGGCAGCTTGATTGACACCACTGCCGTAATCGCTGAATTGGATTTCTTCGTTCAACAAACGCTCTATGGGTTTTAAATCCATTTTGCTTTCCGTTTGGGCATCGGTGTGTACAAAAAAGTAGAAAGCGGGTCGTACCTGAACAGTCATGGCAGTTTTTTTACAAATTAAATTAAAATCAGCAGTAAAGCAAGCTATTTATTTCTAATCACTTCTAAAATTCCCCGGCGGAAGCAAAATCGGCGGACTTCGTTTGGCATTCTCTGGTAGAAACGGGTAATCATAGATTTTAAGCAATTCCATTTCTCTACATTCCTGAAAAGTGCCTTCAAATTGAACGACATACACCAATCGCGGATCCGGCAAACCCTGCGTATATCGTCCCTTTTCTTGTTTTGTCGTAGAACCATATTTCCAAATTTCATCAACAAACAAATAAATGATAGTAGTATCAGGACATTTATAGCAAGGATACCAACCGTTTTGACTCGCCACTAAAGCGTATTGTTCTGATATTTCTAATCTTTGAAGTGCCTTCTCTTTTTGTTTTTGCCGCCAAGGTAAGAGTGTAATGTTGCCCTGCTCGTCTATTTTATAAAAAGGCTTTTGTTTTGCCATGTTAAAAATCATTACACCTGCGATTCCTATCAACAAAAATAGCAACCAAAGCGGCAATTTTTGCTTCGTTTGTTCTGGTTCGTAAATAGTTGGCGTTTTTAGGGGAGCTTTGACCATTTAAAATGCTTTTTTTGGCGAAGAAAGATAAAGCAAGGGAATTTGCAAAAGATTGGATTAGAAAAGAGCGTTTTCTTGGTTTATATCTGTTAGTTTTATATCTTCTCAGTCTACTTCTCCGTTAAACCCACCGCCACAACACCTTTTGCCCAATCCGCTCTCGTTCTTCTACCAGCACCCTTTCACCAGGCAAAAAATTCCATTGTTCATACTCCGGTATGACTTGCTCACAGATGAAAAACGTACCATCTTCCTGCGGCTCGGCATCTACCGGACGCCAGACCGGAGTGCCTTCATCCAATAATTCGACATATATTTTTGTGATTGCTTTCATAATTTGATGTGGTTAGTACAAAAAACCTGCTTCGCCAATGTGCAGTAACGCTTCGGGAGTTTGAAAACTGTAAAAGCAGCGGATAAAACCTCCATCCTTATTTATACAAATGCTGGTCTTTCACATAATCAATCCCATTTTTTTTCAGATAATGGATGCCCCATTGACTGATAAATTCATATAAAGGAGCGAGCGATTCGCCCTCTTTTGAAAGAAAGTAAGCTACTCTATAGGGTTTTAAGGACAATACCTCTTTTTCTATCAGGTTGTCTCTTTCCAATTCTTTTAACTGTTGGCTTAGCATTTTCTCTGATATTCCCGGCAGGTTATCCCTTATTTCACTATAGCTTTTTCTCGAAAATTGGTGGAGATGTGAAAGAATAAGTAATTTCCATTTACCACTGATAAAGCTAAGTGTAACATCTATCGGGCAAATGTATGTTTTATCATTTAGATGAATCATATTCTCTTTTTTGTGGATATAAGTAAATAATTCAACCCTACTTTTTGGTAAGATATTGTTTGGAAGATTCAAATAACGGAGTTTTGCAGCTCAAAGATATTTAAAACTAAAAACGTCGTTATGAAAAAATCATTCTTTATTACAACCCTTTTTACTCTTTTATTTCTAAACGTTTCTTACGCTCAAACTAAAAATGCAACAATGGACAACAAAAACTATGCGGTAGAAATTATCAGATACAACATTCCTGAGGAAGAAAGGAATAATTTTGAAAAGGCTTACATCGAAGCGGGGAAATATTTGCAAGCATCGAAATATTGCCTAAGCTATGAAGTAATACATGGAAATGACGAACCCAATCATTATATGGTTATTATCAATTGGACTTCAAAAGAAGAGCATTTGCAAGGATTTAGAAAAAGTGCCGAATTTATGCCCTTTTTCAATTTAGTGAAACCTTTTTATAACAATATAGAAGAAATGAAACATTATGATTTGACAGCTAATAAGTGGGTAAGAGAATAATTACCCGCTCTCGCCCGCCATCGGGCGGTCATTTCTTGACCATTCACTCCACGAACCCACATACAATTTTGGAATTTCCATACCCGATTGCGCCATTGCCAGCAGCGTATGGCAAGCCGTCACGCCAGAGCCGCAGTGTACAATCACTTTTTCAGCATCGAAATCACCGATTGCTGCTTCATATTTTGTTTTTAATTCCGCTGGCGATAAATAAAAACCTTTTGTATCCAAATTTTCAGTAAATGGAATATTAATCGCACCGGGAATATGACCGGCAATTAAATCAATCGGCTCCGTTTTACCGGCATAGCGGTCGGCATCGCGCACGTCAATGACCATGGCATCCGACGCGTTTGCTGCTTGGGCAACTTCTTCCATATCTGCCATCGGCAAATGCCAAACATCGGTTGGATAAGCTACTGTCGGATTGGGCGTTTCAATTCCAGAATTGGTTGGAAACCTGGCATCCATCGCTGCCTGAAAACCACCATCGAGTACTTGCACTTTTTGATGTCCTACGGCTCGGAGCATCCACCAAAAACGCGCGGCGGCGTTGGTACCATTTTTATCATCATACACAATGACCTGACTTTGAGGCGTGATGCCTAATTTCCCTAAGAATTGAGCGAATTTTATAACTGGAGGCAATGGATGTCGCCCGCCTTGTGCTGCGTTATCCGTTTTTTCAGAAAGGTCTTGCTCTAAATCTACCCATCGTGCGCCTTCGAGATGGTTATTTTCATAATTTTGTTTGGCGGTTGGACTGGAACGAGCATCTATCAATACTAATTCCTTTTGGGAACGAAGTAAAAGTAAATCTGAAGCACTTATAATAGGATTCATATTTTTATAATTTAAAATTCTTACAAGTACCTAGGTGTGGCACATTTCCAAAATGCGCCGCACCTAAATATGCCGACAAATTACTCAACTTCCATTGATTCTACGACCTCGAGCATATATTTACTAAATCTTTAAAATTTAGCAAATATTACGTTAACCACTCCAACCGACTGCAAAAAGACATTTTTTGAACTACAAAGCGCTTATTTTTGTAAGAAAAATATTCGATATGAAAATTTTAAGCAGTTTCATTTTTATGATATTGATGACTTTTATTTCAAAAACCCAAACTTCTCAACCCGAAGAACTCGGCAAAGTCCAGTGGATACGCAGCTATGAGCAAGCTTTAGCCAATTCTAAAAAAGAAAATAAACCCATTTTTATTATTTTTCAAGAAATTCCCGGCTGCGCGACCTGTCGCAATTACGGGCACAATGTTTTGAGTCATCCGCTGATTGTGGAAGCGATTGAAGCCAATTTTATTCCGCTGGCTATTCATAATAATAAAGGTGGCGAAGATGCTAAAATATTAAAAAAATATAATGAACCCGCTTGGAATAATCCCGTCGTGCGCATTGTGGATGCGGAAGGAGAAGATATTACAGAACGAATTAATGGAAATTATAGCCAATTGGGAGTCGTACAAGCGATGACCGAAGTGTTGGGCGAAAAAACGCCAACGTATTTGAATTTGTTGTGCGAAGAACTCATTGCAGAAGCAGAAGGTACACAAACTGCCACGCTTTCCATGTATTGCTTTTGGACGGGCGAAGGGCAATTGGGTCAACTCGACGGGGTGGTCGCTACGGAACCGGGTTTTATGAACGGACACGAAGTGGTGCAAGTAAAGTTTAATCCGAATATTATTTCGTTTGAAAAACTCGTGAAAGCTGGCAGCCAAGTAAGCTGTGCCGACCAAGTCTTCACCGATGATGCGCAACAGAAATCTGCTGCGGAAAAAGTATTAGGTAAAAATGCTACGGGCAATCAAAGTAACTTCCGTGCCGATGAAGACCTCAAATATTACCTCTCGCACACGGTCTATGCCCACGTGCCCATGACTGCGTTGCAAGCCGCACGCGCCAATGCACTTGCCGGCAAACGAAAATCACCAACGGAAGTGCTGTCGCCCAAGCAAGTTGCATTGGCAAAATATATTGAAGCGCATCCGACTAAAAATTGGAAAAACGTGATAGGAGAGGATTTGATGACGGCTTGGGAGCAAGTGAGCGCGAAAATGCAGTAAACTCTTTTATCGAGTAACTCGCTCTAGGCGAGTTACTCGATTTCCCAATGATTAGCAAAAGTTAATAACTTTTGCAGTAACAATCGTGTTAATTATTTGAGGATTTGTAACGATTTTTATTTTAATGATAATGCCGGTAAAAAGTAAAATCTGACTTCTCTACGCTGACATCTGACTTCCCAATGGACGAAGGCTACATCAAATTTCAAACCCACTGGCAACCAGCGCCCGCCCTACCCACAGAAAGTTTACAAGATTTAATTCAACAACGGGATGCCTTGCACCGTTTAGGACTAATCGGGGTGTATGAAAATGGCATTGGCTATGGCAATATTAGTCAGCGTTGGAATAATGAAAATGAATTTGTAATAAGTGGCTCGGCGACGGGGCATTTAGTAAATGTTTCAACAGCGCATTTTACATTGGTTACAAAAGTGGACATTGCAAAAAATAGGGTGTGGTGTGAAGGTCTGATAATAGCGTCTTCTGAAACCATGAGCCACGCCGTTATTTATCAGGAATGCCCCGAAATACAGGCGGTTGTACACGTTCATCATGCAGCGCTTTGGAAAAAATTATTATATCAAGTGCCGACTACCGATGCAAGTGCCACGTATGGTTCTCCCGAAATGGCATATTCGATTATAAATTTATTAAAAAGCAGTAATTTGCGACAGCAAAAGATTTTTGTCATGGAAGGGCATCCGGAGGGCATTTTTGTGTTTGATGAAAGCTTATCTAAATGTGCTAATTTGCTGATAAGTCAATTTGCTGATAAAAAGTAAAAAGTTAAATAAAACGAAACCAATTATAATGAGTTTAATACTACCATATTCAAACGTTCAGCCAACCCCTCCACCTACGCCAGCCTCCAGACGGCGAGCTATCGGGCGCTATGTTGCGCTAGGTGTTTCGGTGTTGGTCATCGGTTTTTTGATGTATACCTTTAGTCAAATTGTAGTTTATATAATCGTTTCGTGGGTATTGTCTATGCTGGGCAGGCCCATTGTGCGTTTTTTTCAGCGGTATTTGCGGCTCGAAAAATTGAGTTGGGGTATCAATGTCAGTGCGTTGCTTACTATTTTAGTTTTTTTTATAGTCATCGCCGGCTTATTACTTATGTTTGTACCGCTCGTAGTGCAGCAGGCGCGGGCATTGGCAACTATTGATTATAATGCAGTTGGCGAATCTTTAAATAATTATATTGCACAGTTTAATACTTGGTTGTCTTCTTTAGGTTTTGAAACGGACAGCCGTCCGCCACAAGAAATTTTGCGGGATACCTTAGCAAAAGTTTTTACACTCGGTAGTGTAGGTGCTATTTTTGGTACTTCACTGTCGGCTATTGCTAATCTTATAGTCGCTATTTTTTCTATCGTTTTCATTACCTTTTTCTTTTTGCGCGACCAAAATTTATTTTTAAATGTGCTCACTTCCCTCGTACCAGAAAGTTACGACGAGCGCGTGCGCAATGCACTCGAAGACAGCAGTACCTTGCTGACGCGTTATTTTGGTGGCTTGGTACTGCAAATCACGTGCATCACGGTCTACGTCTCCATTTTGCTATCCATTTTGGGTATTAAAAATGCGATTTTGATTGGTTTTTTTGCGGGTATTATGAATTTGATTCCCTATCTCGGTCCAGCATTTGGTGGCGGTTTAGGTATCTTGATTTCCGTTTCTTCCAATTTAGATGCCGATTTTTCCACGGTTTTATTGCCTATGATTCTCAAGCTGTTAGCAGTATTTGTGACGGTACAATGGTTTGATAATTATTTTCTATCCCCTACTATTTTTTCTAAAAGTGTAATGGCGCATCCTTTGGAAATTTTTATCATCGTACTGGTGGGTGCTCAAATCAATGGCGTAGTGGGCATGGTGCTAGCAATTCCGGCTTACACGGTCTGTAAAGTAGTGGCACGAGAATTTTTAAGTCGCTTCCGTTTTGTAAAAAAACTTACCGAACAAATGGATGTAGAAATGCAGGACTCAGATGAAAAACGAGCCGAAGAAGCGCTGGAGGTGAAAGGGTGAAAAAGTGATTGGTGATTGGTGATTGGTGATTGGTGATTGGTGATTTGGAAAATAAGTTTGAAGAAATTTTCCTACAATATGATAGGAAGGACGAGGTATAAGATTTTAATTGCGCAAACAGCTCTACTTATACTAAAATAAAATTAAAACGACGTATTCAAATCTTTTTAAAATCGTGTAAATCAATTGATTACCAACTGCCAACTGCGTACGGGCGACTGCATACTGGTATTAGAGCCAGCCAACATGAAACCACAGCGGTTAAAATCCGCTGTGGTTTCCAATTTTACATCGCATCCGATTCCAACGGCAATTGCACGACGAAAGTAGTGCCCTCGCCTATCTTGCTTTCTACTTGAATGGTTCCATCATGAAAATGAACGATTTGGTCTACGATGTAAAGCCCCAGTCCCATGCCTTTTATTTTATTTCTGCCGGGTGCGCGATAAAATTTATTGAATATTTTATGCGTTTCTTCTTGCTCAATACCAATACCGTAATCTTTAATCTTTAGCGTCACCTGATGGTCTTCTTGTTGCAACATGACATCTATTCGGTCTTTGCCCGGCGAGTATTTGATGGCATTATTGAGCAGATTAGCGATGACTTGCTCAATGCGTCTTCGGTCTCCCTGAAACATTTTACCGGTTTTGCCTTGTATACCGATGCTATGTAATGGGTATTCTAATTGGGTATTATCTACCGTTTCGAGGATTAAGGCGTCGAAGTCAAAAATTGATATTTCATAGGAAAGTTGTCCTTGCTGCACCTTAGACACATCCAGAAAATCAGTAATTAATCCGCGCATTTTTACCGAACTATTGTAGCATTTTTGCAAATAGTTGGCGATTGCAGGAGAGCTGTCTTGTGATTTTTGCATCAGGCTCAAATAACCCAACAAACTGGTAAGCGGCGTGCGCAACTCGTGCCCGGCTATGCACATAAATGCGTCTTTCTGCTCTTCCGCGAGTTTTTTGTCGTTGATGTCCACGCAGCTACCGATGTACCCGGTGAACGTGCCAGAGGAGTCATAAATAGGAACGCCTTGGTCCAGCAGCCAACGATATTGCCCATCGTAACGTTGCAAGCGGTATTCCATTTCAAACTTTTCGCGCTTGTCAAAAGCGGTGATGTAAATGTCCAGACACCGTTCCATATCCTCCGGGTGAACATCATCTGCCCATCCATTTCCTATTACTTGCTCCATCGTTCTGCCGGTAAAATCCAGCCACACTTGGTTAAAGTAATAACAGCCTTTGTCCAATCCTGCCTGCCAAATCAAAACGGGTGCCGCATCTGCCAGCATTCTAAATTTCTTTTCACTTTCGGATAAAGCTTCCTCTATGAGTTTGCGCTCATGAATGTCCGTCACTGCACCGATAAAGCCTTCAAACGCACCGTTTTCGTTGAATCTTGGCAAGCCAGCATCCAACATCCAACGGTAATTGCCTTTTTTGTCCATCAAGCGATATTCAAAATAAAAAGGAATACGTTGTTCGCTGGCATTCATAAAAACTTCGCCTGCCATTTGGGCATCGTCCGAGTGTGTGGCATTGATCCAGCCCAATCCAAGTTCTACTTGTTCGGCTTGACCGGTGTAATTGTACCATTGCGAATTCAAATAAGTGCATTGACCATCCGCATCTGTTATCCAAATCATGACGGGTACGGTGTCTGCCATTCGGCGGAATAGTGCTTCGTTTTGTCGGATTACTTCCTGCGCTTGTTTTTGCTCCGTAATATCTAGTACGGTACCTACAAAGCGATAAGCGATAGATGCGTCATTAAAAAATGCTTTTCCTTTTGCCCGTATCCAACGTAGTTTTTTGTCGGTTATGCCTACCGTTCGGTATTCGATGTCATATTCACCGCTGCCTTCCGGTTGGAGCACATCCGATACTACTTTTTTAGTTCGTTCCAAATCATCAACATGTAAGCCCGACAAAAACACATCATAATCTACAAAGGCATCCGCTTGCAGTCCAAATAGGGCTCGGGTTCGATTATCAAAAAAAAGTTCGTTTGTGATGGGATTCATGTCCCAAGTACCTAATTTAGTTGCCTCTGTTGCAATGCGCAAACGTTCTTCGGAAGCGTGTAGTGTTTCTTGTGTCCGTTTTATTTTGGTAACATCAATCACCGTACCAAGCAGTCTCATCGGCTGTTGTGCCTCAAAGAAAACCTGACCAGAAGCAGCAATCCAGCGTTCTATCCCATCTGTAATACCAATGACGCGATACTCGGCGTAGTATTTTCCATCGCCATTGGGGTCAAGTGCTTTATCTACTGCTAATTGCGTCAGTGCGCGGTCGCTTGGGTGTACCCCTTTCATAAATATATCGTAATCTGGCTCTCTATCCAGCGGCAAGCCCCAGCATATTTTCATGCGCTTATCCCAGATGATTTTACCCGTTTGCGGATGCCATTCATGGATACCCACGTTTGCCGAATCCAACGCTAATTGCAAGCGAATTTGACTTTCATACAAGGCTTCATCGGCGCGTTTGCGCTCGGTGATGTCGCGTTGCGTACCCCAGGCTCTATACAAGAGTCCGTTTTCGACAATACCGATTAAGTTGTTGAGGAAAAAAAGCGGCTGTCCATTGCGGTCCACCTCCTTGGTTTCCGTTTCGGTAAGGCGGTAGCCGGATGCAATAAAAGCCCGTAAATATTCAATATTAACTTCATCATCCGATGGCACCATTTCTCCCAGGCGCGCTCCAATGATTTCTTCGGCTTTATCAAACCCATATAACTTTGCCATCTCATCATTACATTCGGCAAGGTAGCCGTGCAGGTAGAATTGTCGAATGAGTTCATCAGGCGGGAGCGTTATATCTAATGGTTCTTTAATTTCACATCGCCAAATCGCTTCTGAACTTTGCGAGACGAAGGCGCGGTAACGTTCTTCCGATTGGCGCAGGGCTTCTTCCGCCAGTTTGTGCTCAGTGATGTCGTTAAAAAGAATGCCGACTTTTCGACTTTTGGGTCCGCCGATGCGATACGCATACACATCAAACCAGCGTCCCATTGCTTCTGAATCATCCACAAAACGAGTCGGTTCGCCCGTTAAAGCTACTTTGCCATACGTTTCAAACCAATGTTTTTCCAAATTGGGAACGAGTTCGAGCGCCGTTTTACCAATGGCATTTTGCAATCCGCTCTGTCGTTCAAACGTGGGATTTATTTCTACAAAGCGATAGTCAATGGGGTGGTCTTTTTCATCAAATAACATTTCGAGGACGCAAAAACCTTCGTCCATGGATTCAAACAGCGTTTGGTAACGCTCCTCACTGGCACGGCGGGCGGCTTCAGCGGTTTTTCGCTCGGTGATGTTTTGCGAAATACCAGCGAGGCGCGTTTGTCCGTCGGTGGCATTGGGAGTCATCACAGCTTGACTGCTCACCCATACGACTTCCTGCGTGGTGGGGTTGATGAGTCGAAGTTCATGTTCAAAAGTGGTATGCTTTTCAACGGCTTCGGTGAGCTTACGACTAGTTTCCTCCAAGTCGGCTTCGTGCAAATATCCGACTGCTGCAGAGACACCCTCCGGTAATTCAAACCCCACGATATTGGCAAAATTCTTTGAATTGTGCAATTGATTCGTCGTCGGATTGATTTCCCACGAATACATTTGGGCAGCATCCATTACAGTTTGAAGTTGTTGGATGTTAACAGCCAGGGCTTCCTCTGCGGCTTTGCGCTCCGTGATGTCAGCAGTGACGCCCACCATGCGGATTGGTATGTTATTAGCATCATATTCCACCCGTGCATTTTGTTCCAGCCAAATCCAGCCGTCGGTATTTTTTCGACGAGAACGATAGATAGAGTGTAAGGGTTTTCCGGTAGCAAAGGTCGTTTCTAAATCCTTGTTTAAGCTTTCAACATCAGCAGGGTGAATGAATTCTTGGAGAATGGTATTTTTATTGAGCGGCGTATCTGTTAGGTCGAAGCCAAATATTTCGTGCATTCGCTGTCCTTCCCAAAGCGCGGTATCGTGTTGTATATCGTATTCCCACACGCCGAGTTGAGCGGCTTGGGTTGCAATTTGTAAGCGTTGCTCGCTTTCCTCTACTTTCTTGCGGGCGAAGACTTGCTCGGTGACTTCGGTGGCAGTTACGATGATGCGATTAACGAAACCATCCGGCTCGGAAAGGGGTTGGTAGACAAAATTGAAATAGCCGGTCTCTGTTTTTCCATTTCGTATCAGCGGCACCGGATATTCGTTACCAAAATAAGGCTCGTTGCTTTGAATAACTTTTTCTAAAATAGCTTTGATAACATGCCCACTTAACTCTGGAAATACTTCTTTAGTGGATTTGCCGATGACCTCTTCCTGCGAGCGGTTGACCAATTGAAAATACTGATTATTTGCCATTTCAAAAACATGATCCGCATTCAAGATGGCAATACTGACTGGCGTTTGCAAAATCAAATTGCGCAGCCGGTGCTCCGATTCTGAACGAATGGCAGCAATTCTCAAATGCGTTTGTACCCGCGCCATCAATTCTTTAGCAGAAAAGGGTTTGATTAAATAATAATCGGCACCCGATTCTAAGCCATCCATTTGGGCCTCTTCGCCGGCGCGTGCCGAGAGCAGGATGACAGGTATGAGTGCAGTTTGTGGATTTTGTTTTAAATGTTTTAATAATGCAATGCCATCCATGCGGGGCATCATAATGTCGCTTAATATCAAATCTGGCACTTTTTCGCTTATCAGTTGTAAGGCTTCTAATCCATCGTGTGCTGTTTTTACTTCATATTGAGGTTGTAATAATTTCTTGATATAATCTCGAATGTCGGCATTGTCATCGGCTAATAAAACATAGGGTCTTTTGCCATTGGAATCGGATTCCGTTTGCATTTCTTCTACTGCGCTTTGCGAAACAACATCCAATGATTCAGGTACATCCGGCAGCCAGCGCAGGGCTTCTTCAATATACGGTTTGGCGATTGTACCCAAAGCAATCGAGGTGGGTGGAGTGGTGAGTTGTGCTGTTGACAGATGCGCCGTACCCATCGGAATAATCACGGTGAAAGTGCTGCCCTCGCCCAATTCGCTGTTGACCCAAATACTGCCTTTATGAATATGGACTAATTCTTGTACTAAAGACAGCCCGATACCTGTACCCTCGTGTGTTCTGCCCTGCACGTTTTGCACTCGATGGAATCGCTTGAAAATATGTTCTACTTCCTCTTCTCCAATGCCTACACCCGTGTCTTTCACACTCAATACAGCGTGCCCGTCTGCTGCTCGCAACTGCACTTCAATCGAGCCTTCTAAAGTGTATTTAAAAGCATTGGAGAGTAAATTCAAAACAATTTTCTCCCACATTTCGCGGTCTACATACACTGGCAACCCCAAATCTTCACAATCAACGATGAGTTGCATCCCTGCCTTTTCAATAGCGGAACGGAAATTGCTGGCAAGGTCTTTGGTGAGTGCGCACAAATCGAGTGGCTCGTAGCTGGCTTGTGCGCAATCGGCTTCGATTCTGGAAAAATCAAGCAGGGTATTTACTAATTTCAGCAAGCGTAAGGCATTGCGATGCGCGATGTTGAGATTTTCTTTGAGTTCAATCGGCAAATTTCCATTCGCAGTAGTCAGTACATCTTCCAGCGGACCGAGCAGAAGCGTGAGCGGCGTGCGAAATTCGTGACTCACATTGCTAAAAAAAGTGGTTTTGGCGCGGTCAAGTTCGGCGAGTGCTTCGGCGCGTTTGCGCTCTTCCTGAATGGCGTGCGCATTGGCAATGGCAGAGGCGATGTGACCGGCGGCAAGTTCTATAAAACCTTGATAATCATTATCAAATGATTGGCGTGGACTGATCCCAGCCACTAAAAAACCAGCAGGAAACTCTTGAATGCCCGCTTTTTCGAGCGGTAGCACGGCTGCTTCTTGCGTCCAAGCATCTGTCCAATTGGCTACTGGTAGGTATCCAATTTTCGTTTCAATGTTATTTACAAGCTGTAACCGATTGGTTTCCAACACTTTTTTGAAATGCCAGATATCAGATTCGCTGCCAATTTCAATAACGGCAGGAATCGCGTTTTTATAGGGTTCTGGCAAAACGGTTTCGACAAAACGAGCGGTTTTTCCATCCTCCTCCAAGAGATAAAGCATTGCGAATGGAACGTCTTTTGAATTTTCAGCCAAGGTTTTGGCAGCAGTATGGCACACTTCGTGTACATTTTTAGCCTCTATCAAACTATTGCTACCCAAATCGCGCAAGGTCTGCAAGCGCCGCCGGTTAATGACTTGCGCCGTGACTTCCATCACCGCACAATACAAGCCACCCACGCCATCGGCATCATCTCGGATTGGGCTGTATGAAAAAGTGTGATACGTTTCTTCTGAAAAACCACTGCGTTCTAAAAAAAGCAGGAGTTCTTCGTTCCAACTTGCCTCGCCGCGCTCTACCACTGCTTCGACTTGTGGGCGCAGGTCGGACCAAATTTCCGACCAAACCTCCATCGCGGATTGTCCAAGTGCAGTCGGATGCCGAATGCCGAGGGTAGGCAAATAGGCATCATTGTAAAAATAACTCAACCGCTCGCCCCACCAGATAAACATGGGAAAGCGGGAATTGAGCATGATTTGTAGGGCAACTTTCAGGCTTTGAGACCAAGAATCGGTTGGTCCCATCGAAGTTTTCGACCAGTCCATCGAACGCATCAGTTTGCCCGTTTCTCCACCACCAGCAAGAAATGTTTGGCTTGGGGCATTCCACTCCTTCATGTGATAAACTATTTAAGCATAGCAATCTAAAAAAAACTGAATTAGTAAGTGCTGAGGCACTTTTATTTTTAACCGCAGAGGCGCAGAGGCTCTGCGTTTCTTAGTTGCGCCGTATGGCGGGAAGAATAATTAATTGATTTTCAATGTTTTGTGAACTGCCAACTGCTTACCGTAAACTGCCTGCTTACTTAGTTCGACCTAAATAATCGCCACATCTGAATTAGCTAATTTAATTGATTTTCCCTTTATTATGCGGGGTTCAATGGTCAATTATAAATGGTCAATCACTAATTATAGCTGTATACATCGAACAATCGTTTTTTGATACTGTTAACCCTATTCAAACAGTGCTAAAATGGGGTTGACATCTTATCACAAGATAGCTGTTTTGAAAATTATTCTATTTGTTTGCAACAAATTATCTGCCCATCCTTTCTCTACAATAGAATATATGTAACATAGAATTTGCAAACTTTTACCCGTTAAATTATGACACCAAACGCTACACGAAAAAAGAACATTCTAGTATGTGATGATGACCAAGAGATTTTAGAGATGATTGTCGAGACGTTGCGGATGAATCCAAATTATGAAATTATCAGTTTCGGTAATGGAAATGCAGTACTGGAACATCTTAAAACGAATTCACCACCGCTGGATTTACTCATTCTTGACCTTTGGCTGCCAGATATTGACAGCGATGAAATGATACCTATTATCCGACAAGACGCTACCACAAAAGACATCCCAATCATCCTTATTTCGGCTATTGTGAAAATTGAAATCGTAGCGGACGAATTGGGCGTGGAGGCTTCCCTTTCCAAGCCCTTTTTATTAGAAGAATTGGAGTACAAAGTGGACCAACTGCTCTCCAATTAAAACTTACACCTAAAAAAGGATGCTCTAAAACTTCTCACAGCCTGTATTGTTCAGTGCCGAATAGCCGCGGCTTCTGTTTTTAGCTACTTTTGTTCTTTCCGGCGTTTTTTAAAGGAGTTGAGTGATGGACCATTTATAATTGACTCCTGCACAATAAGCTGACAATCAAATAGATAGCTATTTTGATTGTCAGCTTATACAGGTCGAACTACTTACCGCGTCAAATACATATACCGCTGCCGATCCAACTCTCGGAAATAGGGATCAGATAAATCTTTAATAAAATAAATCGCTTCGCCCGTAGATTTCATTTCAGGACCGAGGTTTTTATCTACATCTGCAAATTTATCGAAAGAGAAAACAGGTACTTTAATAGCGAATCCACTCGGCTGGGGCTTGATGTCGAAATCTTTCAACTTATGCGTGCCCAACATGATTTTCGTCGCAATTTGTAAATAAGGTACTTTATACGCTTTCGCAATGAACGGAGTGGTGCGCGACGCGCGTGGATTGGCTTCAATGACATAAACGTGATCGTCTTTCACTGCAAATTGTACATTGATTAATCCTCTGATATCCAAGGCTTTCGCTAACTTTTCGGTATATTCTACCATCGTGCTGACGGCTTGCACCGAGAGGCTATACGTGGGCAGCACCGCCGCGCTATCGCCGGAGTGGATTCCGGCGGGTTCAATATGCTCCATGATGCCCATGATGTGCACGTCGTCGCCGTCACAGATTGCATCAATTTCGGCTTCTTTGGCACGGTCGAGGAAGTGGTCAATGAGGACGCGGTTATCGGGCATGTGTTTGAAAATCGTCAGCACTTGATGTTCTAATTCCGCGTCGTTGATGACGATGCGCATATTTTGACCCCCTAAAACGTAAGAGGGACGAACCAAAACTGGATACCCGATTTGATTGGCAACGCGCAAACCTTCGTCCGCGTCATTGGCAACGCCGTATTCTGGGTAGGGAATTTCTAGGGCTTTCAATAAATCCGAAAAAGCACCTCGGTCTTCCGCCAAATCCATATTGGAGTAGCTGGTGCCAAAGATTTTGATGCCGTTTTTGTAGAATTTTTCTGCTAGTTTCAATGCGGTTTGACCACCCAATTGCACGATCACACCTTCCGGTTTTTCCAATTCTATAATCTCCTCAATATGCTCCCAAAAGACCGGCTCGAAATATAATTTATCCGCCATGTCAAAATCAGTGGAAACCGTTTCTGGATTGCAATTTATCATAATCGCCTCGTAACCAGCCTCTTTTGCGGCAAGCAAACCGTGTACGCAGCAATAATCAAACTCAATGCCTTGCCCAATCCGATTTGGACCAGAACCCAATACAATCACTTTTTTCTTATCACTGGAAATGCTCTCGTTTTCAGAATCAAAGGTGGAATAAAAATAAGGCGTTTTTGCTTCAAATTCGGCAGCGCAGGTGTCCACCATTTTGAAGGTGCGGCGAATACCGAGTTTCTTGCGTTGGCGTGTGACTTCGTCTTCTTTCAGGCGTAGCAGCCAAGCGATTTGCGCGTCCGAGTAGCCCACTTCTTTCAATTCTCGAAAAAATTCCTCGGGTAAGTCTTCCGCCACGTTATAGCGCAGGAGTTGCTCCTCCATTTTCACCAAACGCTTGATTTGCTTGATAAACCAAGGGTCTATTTTGGTCAGTTTATGCACGGTTTTTTCCGGCACACCAAGACGCAAAGCATCTTTGATTCTGAAAATCCGGTCTTCGGTAGCGTGTTCGAGGCGTTCGAGAATATCCGAGGTTTTAATCCATTCTTTAATATCACCGCCCAAGCCCATTCGACCATTTTCCAAGGATTGACAGGCTTTTTGCAGTGCTTCTAAAAAATTACGTCCGATTGCCATCACTTCTCCTACGGATTTCATTTGCAAACCCAAGCGACGGTCGGCACCATGAAATTTGTCAAAATTCCAGCGCGGCATTTTTACAACCACATAATCCAGCGTCGGTTCAAAATAAGCGGAAGTCGTTTTGGTAATCTGATTTTTCAGTTCATCCAAGCGGTAGCCAATCGCCAGTTTCGCCGCAATTTTTGCAATCGGATAGCCCGTCGCCTTACTTGCCAAAGCCGAGGAACGCGACACGCGCGGGTTGATTTCGATGACAATCCAATCCTCCGTTTCCGGGTTTTGCGCAAATTGAATATTACAACCACCCGCAAAATTGCCGAGCGAGCGCATCGCTTTGATGGCTTGGTTGCGCATATCTTGGTAAGCCGTGTCGGAAAGCGTCATTGCGGGAGCTACTGTAATACTGTCGCCGGTATGGATGCCCATCGGGTCAAAATTTTCCACCGTACAAATAATGACCACATTATCTGCTACGTCGCGCAAGAGTTCCAATTCAAATTCTTTCCAACCCAATACCGCTTTTTCTACCAACACCTCATGCGTGGGGGAGAGATTCAGACCATTCCGCAAAAGAGGCGCAAAATCCTCTTCTTTATGAACGAAAGCCGCGCCTGTACCGCCGAGTGTGTATGAAGGTCGTATAACAAGCGGAAAACCAATCTTTTGCGCTGCTTCTTTACCTTCCAAAAAAGAATTGGCAATGTAAGACGGCGCGACGGCTAAACCAATATCAATCATGTGTTTGCGAAACAAATCTCGATTTTCCGTCAAGTCAATGGCAGCCACATCCACACCAATCATGCGCACACCGTATTTTTCCCAGATGCCGAGTTTATCTGCATCCACGCACAAGTTGAGTGCAGTTTGACCGCCCATTGTAGCCAGTACCGCGTCAATCTTGCGTTCTTCTAAAACTTTAATAATGCTTTCAACGGTGAGCGGCAGCAAATAGATATTATCCGCCGTAATCGGGTCGGTCATAATGGTCGCCGGATTGGAATTGATAAGGGTCACTTCGATGCCCTCTTCGCGCAGCGAGCGCGATGCCTGAGAACCGGAGTAATCAAATTCGCAAGCCTGACCAATAATAATAGGACCACTACCGATAAGGAGGACGGAACGGATAGAAGTGTCTTTTGGCATTTTTTTTTTAACTGCAAGGGGACAATGGCTATTTGTCGCTTGCTTTTAGAGGCTTTTATGAAAAATCGGGCAAAGATAGTTATTTGGATGATAAGGTGATGGGGTGATAGGGTGATTTTTTTGGGTGAGAGGGTGATTGGTTTATAGGGTGATTTTGGGTGCTAGATTAAAGATGATAAAGCAAATTTTGAACTAATGAAAAGCCGGATAAGGAATAAGCGCATCACCCTATCACCCCTTCACCTAACCTGTATTTCAATCGTTTTGCTATAAAATTCAATCGCAGTAGTTACATCCATATTATTTTGTTTGAATATGTTGTTTTGTTTTTTTACCACATATAAGAAATGTTTGCTGGGTGTGATTCCTGTGAGTTGGGTGGCAGGGATGGTGAGTTCAGTTAGGTCAAGCGGGCCTTTAAATTCGGCAGAGAACGCTTCGTTTTTTTCGTTAAAAAATAAGAGAATTAGGCTTTCATTTGTTTGTAATGGCATACTTTTTATAGCTAATGTGATACCTTGTAGACTCGCCGTTCCCTGCACGGAAAAGCCCTCCACCGCTGCCATTTGGAGTGTGTACTGCTGGTTTTTATTATTTAAATCTTCATAGTTGAATATGAAACCGTCTTTCGCGTAATCGGCAGTGCCATTATAGGTATAGCGTATCGTATTGGCTTGCAAATGGCGGGCTTCCATCCCGTTGCCTTGTACAAAAACGCCCCTGGGAAAGGTGATTGGACGTGCATTTTGCAGCGTATCTCCCTCGTTAAAAGCGGCGTGTGCTTTCAACTGGCGTTCACTTTCCAGGTACCGCACAAAATAGTCGGCAAAAACGTGTGGTACTTTGGTCGTCGTTTTTTCGGACTGACAAGCAAGGAAGGACAATAGCATTGACAACAGTACAAATAGTCTCATACAGGCAGTATTTTGAGTGTGCAAATATAATTTTTTTGACGGATGAGGGTTAGAGGTTATATAGGAATAGGCGTTTAAAATAAATAGGCGAGCCTACTTGTTTAAATGGTAAATAAAAATCACCGTCAATGTTATATAATCATTTAAAAATCGCCCTGCACACGCTACACAAAAACAAAATTTATACTATTATCAACATCGTTGGCTTGGGAGTGGGCATCGCCGCCGTGCTGCTCCTTTTTCGCATGGTGAGGCAATTTTGATTTCGTGTCTTGGATTAGCCGCCGCACAACGCACTAAGGAAATCGGTATTCGTAAAATATTGGGTACTTCGGTGCTAAATGTAGTCGGACTGCTGTCGAAAGACTTTTTGAAACTGGTGGTCGCTGCACCGCTGGCGTGGTTTTTTATGAACAAATGGCTGGAAAATTTTGCGTATCGCACGAGTATTCCTTGGTGGGTATTTATAGCAGTGGGCGCAATGGCAGTGATTATTGCGCTGGCAACCGTGAGTTTTCAAGCCATTCGAGCAGCATTAGCAAATCCGGTGGAGAGTTTGAAAAGTGAATGAATAATGAAGGAGCGAAAGGCTTGTTCGGTCGCCCTATTTTAGGATGGAACAACATACGCCTCCTTTAAAAACTGCCGAATCAAATCCAGCGCCATCGTGCCGGAATATTGTATATTTTTTAAACGGTCTTTCCCACTTTGAATCTTTCTGGTTTTAATACTGTTTCAAAATTTAGTGCAAAGATGACTTAATTTTCGGGCAGAACTGATGAAAATTTGGAGAGAAAAATTTAATTGGGAGGTAATATTACGAGCTTTTTGCTTACCAAAGCATGATATTCAGCGGATTTAACAAATACCCAGTAGAACCCTGGAGAAAATTTTTCTAATTCAATTGGAGGAATAATTTTATCAGTTACTTGTCTTTGATAAAGGATTTGTCCCAAAGAATTTACTATTGTTACAGATAAGTTATTTACAAAATTATTTACATTAATATTTACAAAATTAGTTGCAGGGTTAGGCGTTAAATCAAGCTGAAGTTTTAAATTAGACTTTTTTGAAAAACAAGGGGAGTTGCTTATTAAACCTTGTCTGGCAGTATACAAACTCGCTAGCATACGTGCTTTCTGACCTTCTGTAAACAACGCCATGCAAGCGTCATCACTAAAATCCATAAATTGGGAAGTAAGACTCTGCGTATTACAAGCATAACTTTGTTGCGATGGGCAACCAAAATAGGGTCCTGTTTGAAAAGGCGTATCTGCTATTTTGTCATCTTCATCACAATCGTCTGTCATAAGTCCCCAAGGATGTAGTAAGTTAAAGTAATGTCCAATTTCGTGCGTCAGCGTTCTACCCAAATGATTCGGTTTTGAATTCTTAGCTGTTCCTATAGTGCCAAGATAGCGATAATCAATTACTATGCCATCTTCTTCAGGTAAAGCAGACATGGGTGTCGTTCCTATGCCAAGCAAGCCTTTAGGTAATTCACATACCCAAATATTTAAATAACGTTTGGTATCCCAAGCATCCTGCCCGCCTCGGCTGGTATAATAAATATCATTATAAATACCTATATTTTCGATAGACGTGCTGGTTTTCGTAATTCCATTAGTTGGATTACCTACGGGGTCAATATTGGCTAAACAAAACTCAATCCCAACATCTGCTGCCAAATGTTGAAATTCTTTCGGAATAAGTTTTGCTTGTTCTTTATTTCTTTTTCGATAGTCTTGATTTAAAACATCTAATTGGGATTGTATTTGCGCATCAGAAATATTGCCCACTTCTGTTCGCCAAACGATGTGAATGACGACTGGAATAGTGATCATATCTCGGGGCTGTACATTTGTTGCCATCCATTTTGCAAGAGTGGATTCTAAGGCTTCTCGATCTTGCTGGAGTGCCGGATAGGCAGCTAAGTCTTCCATCAATCGTGCTTCAAATCCACAAGGCTGCGCTTGACACCAAGTAACTAAAAATAAATAGTAGTATAAAAACAGAACTACTGCTTTCATATCTGCGGGTATTTGAAAGGAAGGAAAGCCCCGAAAACACTATCATTTTCGGGACTTTCAAATGTTGAAGGATATAACCTCAATTACTTACTTTACTACCGTAAATTTCTTCGCAATACGCTCTTGGTTCGTTATTAATTGTATTACATATAATCCATTATTTAGACCTTGCAAATCCACTGGATAAGTAGGTGTAAGTAGATAATCTTGTTTCATTAATTTGCCAGCAGCATCAAAAATAGCATACTGTATTTCTCCTTCTACCTTTTCTAAACCTTCTATTCTTAAGTCGTTTGAGGCTGGATTAGGGTACAGCGTTATAGAATTTTCATCAGGCAAACCCTCTCGGCAACCAGAGCTAACGACTCTAAAACTGAGAAACTGAAATACTCCTGCATTGCAAGGATGCTGCGCAATACCTACTTGTACGTTGTAAGTATAACCTGCCCACAAAGTCCAGTCAGGGTGATTATTTTTCCAAAGGCTCTGCAAATTGACTGTAGAAAATTTGCCGGGCTGCCATTCAGAGGTATTCCAATTGATACAAGAGCCATCTGTTGGTGATACTTGACAAATATCCACTTACCATTCTGCTTCTCCATAGGACGCCGAGCCATCTAATACAATAGAAGCACCTTGGCAGAAAACACCATTACCAATAGTGCCACTGTTGTCCCAAAGCGTGGCAGAAACACTCGGTGATCCTACTTCAATAGAGCTTGAAGTAGATTGGGAATATAAACCGTTGTGCCAATAACCTGTTAGTGCATAGCAAGGGTTCACAGTGCTATACACGGGAGTGCCGTCGGTAAGGTTAATTCTTAATATTCCTCTGTAAATGCCAACAGAAAGATTGTTGAATGTCCAATCACTTTGGTATTGTAATCCGCTGTTTCCCACCTCCGACCAAGTGGAGCCATTCAGTTTTTGTAAGATGTACTTTGCGCCTGGAATGGAGGCTCCTTGTAGCCAGCGTTTTGTAGTCCCACATGTAACTTGTTGTAATTTAAGAAAAAGATTTTGAGGTACATTAACATTTGAAGTAACAGTTACGCTATTACATCCGTTGTAACTAATGCTCACGCTCTGGGAATGAGCTGGCACTACTAAAACCAATAGCATAATAAACGAAAATGACAAAGTGAACAACTTCGCTTTCATAGGTTAAATTTTTAAAAGGTTAAAAATATGATGTTCAAAAAATCGTTATACAAATATAAAAAAAAAAAATATGAATAATGTCAAATATTTATTGATTTTTTTTATGTTAAATTTTTACACTTCTCTAATAATAAAGGCACAACAAGGCTTCAAATGCGATGGAAACAATTACTTAACATTTAATCAACAATTATTTAATATTCAAATATCAAGCGAAGGGAATTATACTCTTTTGCCGGTTTACAACTTCGGAACAACATTTGTAGATGCGATTGCTTTCAATCATAAGGATGGCTATATCTATGGTATATTCGATAACCGAGAAAAAATAATACTTTGGCGTTTGGCGGGTAATAGTAGCATAGAACTGTTAGACACCCTAAATCTTTCTTTTGACTACCTTTATCATGGCGCTGCCATCACGCCAGATGGCAAACGTCTTGTTTTGATAACGTATGCAGTAAATCCTAATCAAAGTATTGGAAACCAATTGGTGTTTATTGATCTTTTTTCGCCTGATTTTGCTTTATCAATTCTGCCTATAAAAAGAAATAGTTCGAACGTTCATCTATTTTGCGCGGACATTGCTTTTAGCCCTTATTCCAATACGCTGTATAGTTTTGATTCTAAGCAACGCAAATTAGTTAGCATTGATGTAAACAATGGGTTAGTGACGGATGTAGGAGCATCTATAGATATAGATGTAAATGGTATCAACCGAAGCATAGCAGCACTGCTCTTTGATACCTTCGATAACCTATACGGATTTTTATTTAAAAATGAAATTGGAGAACTTTACTTGTTTAACAAAACTAATGGAAGTGCCATTAAAACTTATCAGCAAGAAGAAGGTAAAAACAATTTTACTGACGCTTGCTCCTGCCCTTACACCATTGCGCTGCGTCAGGTGGTAGCACCCCAGCAAGTATATCCTTGTACAGAAGTCACCTATACCATTCATGTATCCAATCTTACTCAAATCACGCAAGGGGGTCTTACTTTTCGGGACAGCCTGCCGACGGGCTTTGCGGTGCGTCGGGTGCTGCGCAATCCCTTTGGTGGTACGATAAATGGCATAGGTACGAATAAGTTGCAAATTGAAAATATCACTCTGCCGCATGGTATAGACAGCATACAACTGCTGGTGTATATACCGGAAGATGCGGAGGGGAGCTACGCCGCACAAGCTTCTGTGGCAGGGGTTGACCTAACGCAAGGTAATGATTTCAGGGAGGTAGTTTATTCCGATTATCCGATTACAGTCGAGCCAGATGACCCTACCCCTTTGACGGTGCTACCTTTAAAGATTGCTGCTTTACGCGATACTTTTGAGCTTTGTCGAGATTCCAGTGTGACATTAAGCCACGTGGCAAATGCTTCTGGATTGCAATTTCGATGGGCAACCGGCAGTCGGGATTCCACCCTTACTGTAAAAAAGCCAGGCGATTATGCGGTGACAATTACATCCGGTTGTAAATCTGCTGAAACGGTTTTAAAAGTCATACCTTCGCCTATTTCCGTTGATTTAGGGAAAGATCAAGAGATTAAATATGGCAATTCGTTAGAAATGATTCCATTTATAAATACTATTTATCCTATTAATAATTATCAATGGCAGCTCTTTGGAAGTGGAACTTTATCATGTAATAATTGTGCGGTATCGACGCTTTTAGCCAATGAAAACATTCGGGTGCATATTGAAGTAAAGAATGAAGCAGGATGTCGCGCATCGGATGAATTAGAAGTAAAGGTAGTGAGTCATGTATTTGCGCCCAATGCTTTCAGTCCAAATAACGATGGAGTAAACGACCGCTTTTTTTTGCAAACAGAAGAAGATGTGCAAATCAACGTTTTACAAGTTTTTGACCGTTGGGGAAATTTATTGTTTGAGCGTAGGAATTTTTACACTAATCAAGAGTTGGAAGGTTGGGATAGCAAAATAAAAGGTAAGACTGCATCGCCAGGTGTTTATATCTGGCAAGCCGTATTAGAATATGAAGGTAGCGTTAGGACGACTATTCGGGGAGAAATTACCCTTATGCGTTAGTTCTCACTAATTGTATTGCTCTTTCAAAAACTGCCGAATCAAATCCAGCGCCATTGTACCGGAATATTGAATATTTTTCAAACGGTCTTTTCCACTTTGAATCTTTCTGGTTTTTGTATTTTCTTTATTGCCAATAGCCAGCCAGACTAATCCAACGGGTTTCTCAGGTGTGCCGCCACCCGGACCTGCGATGCCGGAGACCGCGACGGCAATGTCTGCCTCCAACACTTTCAACGCGCCCTGTACCATTTCGATGACGGTTTGCTCGCTGACCGCGCCGTGTTGTTCGAGCGTTTCAGGATTTACACCTAATATTTTTATTTTAATATCATTAGAATAGGAAACGATACTCCCTTGAAAATAATCGGACGCGCCGGAAATGGACGTGAGGCGATGCGCCAGGTAGCCGCCCGTACAACTCTCTGCAGTGCCGAGCGTGAGACCGCGCGCGCGCAGCATTTCACCAATGGCTTTTTCCAAGGACATATCGCCGGTGCCAAAAACGATCTCTGGAATAAGATTTTGTAACTCTTTCGCTTTGACATCCAATAAGTTATGCAATGCAGTTTCATCCTTATCGCTACCAGTCAATCGTAAGCGCACTTGTCCCATGCCGGGCAGATACGCGAGTTTAATATTTGCCGGAAGGCTATCTTCAAACGCTTCAATACGTCTGGCAATATTCGATTCGCCTTCGCCGACCGTCAAAATCGTGCGGTGTGCGATGGGCACGCCCGGAAAATGCGCTTTCAAACGCGGCAACACCTCATTTTCCATCAAATATTCCATTTCGAAAGGTACGCCGGGCATGGACACCAACACTTTGCCGTCTTTTTCAAACCACATACCGGGCGCAGTCCCCATTTTATTCACCAAAATAGTTGCATTCGTAGGCATTAGACATTGTACGCGCAAGGCATCTTCGGGGATCTCTCTACCCAATTTCACAAAAAAACTTTTGATACGGTCATACGTAGATTGGTCTAAAATCATTTCCATGCCAAAGAAATCGGCAATGGCTTTTTTGGTGATATCATCTTTGGTGGGACCCAAACCGCCGGTCATCAGCACAATATCTGCCGAGGCAAAGCCTTCTGTAATCGAATTTATAATTTCGCTATTCAAGTCACTCACCGCCGTTTTCTTTACCACGCGCGCACCGATGAGATTGAGCTGTTGCGCCATCCACACAGAATTGGTGTCAGTAATTTGTCCGATTAGAATCTCGTCGCCGACGGTTACGATGTGTACGTTCATAAAAAAGTTTAAGGTTTGAGGTTTGACGTTTTTTGTTGCTCGTATAACATTGACAATTTTTTGTTTGAGATTTCTGATTTGCTTCAAAGGAATTCCTTCGGAAAAAGTTTAAAGTTTAAATTAAATTTTCATTTTTTACAGCCGTGGTCTCTTCCTTTTTTTTCTCTTTCTTCTTGCCGCGCACTACTTTCCGAATCTGGCTTGGGAGTAAACTAATGCCACCTTTTGACAATTTTTCAATGGCGACGGCTAAAAAAATATACACTTCAGTAATACCCGGCACCGGCAGCAAAACCATCGTAAAAAAAGGTAAAATTTTTGGAAGGTCTTTCAACTGACTCATCGCTTTTTTGATTTCCTGCTCGTTGGGTAGTTGACTGTTTTTACTGATTTTCAATTTGGCGGCCAAGAGCTTGCCAAACGTACTTGCCATATCGCGCGTTTCTACAGCTTCCATGCGCGCAGCGTAGCCGAGTTCTATAAAACTTTGAAGCATGGCTTGTCCCAACAGTTGGATGCCCTTTTTCTTTCCTTTTACAATGTGCAGTCGTTCGCCATACAAATAAAGAAAAATACCTAAATCCGCTTTACTGGTCAGCAAATCATCTTGCGATAAATTTAATTTTTGTAATAAAGGGAGTAGAAATCCTTCTTCCAGCGCGTTCATCTCGGCATCTACATAAATCGTGAGTAACGAAATGTCAAGCAAAAAACGCCGTCCGACCCAATCCAGCGGTGGAATATCCAAATCATCTAACGCAATGCCTTGTTCAAAAATCGTGCGCAACTCCCCTCGCTCTTCTTCTACCAATAATTTGGCAGACTTTTCCAGTCTTCGTTGCAGTGCTTTTTCTTGCTTGGTCAGTTCATAATCGGCATGCGCCGTAGCAGCGATGAGTTGTAATGTCAGTTTTTTTAACCCTCTTTTCAAATTTAAAATCACGAAAAAGAAGTCATTTTCTTCAAAATGAGGTTGGGTAGCCGCCCGACAATAGTCTAAGAAAAAATACAAATCCCAAAATAGCAGACTGCTAATGCCGGTGTTGCGAAAGTCAAAATAGCTTTTTTTAAACCGAGTGCGTTGGAATAAAATTTGCTCTAATAACTCTGTCTCTTCCTCTGGCGCATAATGGTGCAGCCGCTCATAGTACGCTTGCATAAGGGAGCCGTTGTGTTCTATTTCAGTTGCGTAATTTTCACGCGTCGGCATTTGCTGGTCGAGCAAGCGAGCGTGCATGACCACATCTAAGAGAATGATTTTGGCGCGTTCATTTTCGGAGAGTTTGTCAAAAAAGTCGTCCTTACTTTCAAACGGATAATGTACCGGAAACCCATACACCAAGCCACTCTGCTGCAGTGCCGTATAAAATGGACTGGACGACGGCATGCGCTGTGCCTCGTACTCCGCCAACTCCGGTGCCAAGTCACTTACCTTTCGGAAATGTAAAGGATGCGCTTTGCGGTATTGGATATAAGAGTCAAACCATTGGGGCGTAGTGAAATCTATCATAATTGTGTTTGAGTGTTAGGGTGTTATGTGTTTTCTCTCTTTTACTAAAAAAGATTATTCGGAAAAAAGTTATATACTAAGCGCCCGATAAAAAAAGGGCATCGCACTTATGGGCTATGAAATGATATCAAAAAATGCGAGCCAATTTTTAGCCTCAACTAGTCTTCACCCGCCGGAGTTTGAGACTTTACTGGCAAATTTTGCACCCGCCTGCGAAAAATATTTTCGGTACTGGACTTTGGAGGGCAAGCGACGAAAAATCGTGACCTCCAAGGAACATGGCAGTG
>Ga0163149_10000277_pt1 | contig 68910 bp, 93 predicted proteins | sample OliLakLV19MP5G1_FD_148604 | JGI IMG/M metagenome (GOLD analysis project Ga0163149, IMG submission 148604) | Freshwater microbial mat bacterial communities from Lake Vanda, McMurdo Dry Valleys, Antarctica - Oligotrophic Lake LV.19.MP5.G1 | ecosystem: Environmental > Aquatic > Freshwater > Lake >...
CTATATATCTAATATACTAGTAGTTGCTTTAAGCCCACTTTACTGGGTACTGTCATAGCCTTAAGAATCCTTTCTAATTTATTCCTAAGGTTACCCTATCCTGAAGCCACCAAGCACGTTTTCGTATAGGTTCGATTCTCTTGGCTTAACCAGGTTATGTCCCCTAGACCTTTTATCTAGGGTGTATCTCATACTTAGCTGTTATTATTGATAATGTCAACTAGAACCGTTTCTTTCTTCGACCTATTAGATTATGAGATCGACTACTCTTAAGTAGTTTGTCGCTTGGGACAAAAGTGGTCATTTGAGCCACATTATGGGTAGCTGCGAGTAAATGTAACCAACTCATCGGTATATCATCATGCGAGGTTTGGTTACTGATTCTACCATCCTCAGTCATAACTAACCCATTGAATTCTCTAATGATTTCCTCAGTCTTTAATCTATCTTCTGCAGTCTTGTAAGGGAATTTGATCTTCCCATTTTCCATAAGAATACGTAAAGCAGGGATACCAGACTGTAGGCTATTCTTCCCAGACCTAGTTACCACGTTAGACTTTAAAGGTAGGTTAGTCTTCTTTTTGAAGAAGTCTGAGTAGATCTTTTGAAAGGAGTTACTTTCCAACATGCCAAGAGTTACGTTGAACTGTCTACAGAACCGTGAGATCGTCTCTATTTGCTTGTCTACGAACATATCTTGGTTTTCTGGGCTATCTCTGTACCGATCATAGTTTAACAGCGTGAGGGTGCCATTGCCGTCCATACGAGCGGTAGATATGACCGTGTAGTCTCCCTGATTAGTCCCAGGCATACTAAAGTCAGCTCCCAAGAAGACCTTCTGGTTTCCATAGTAGTCTTTAACGTAGGAAGCGCGCTCATCTAGGCACTTCTCTAGGATGTAAAGGGGAAATAGGCTGAGCTTATCGGACATAGGGTTATTCTGGAACTCTTTCTCAAAGGATACGATCCCGTAGGTCTTCCTGTAGTCCTCAAGTTCATGCTCAGGTAACTGTTCAGGCCATATGGATTCTGCTGTTTCTTCATCATATGCCTTTAATTTCAAGAACTTAAAGGAGCTGGAAGCTCCGAGTTTATGTAGTAAATCATCTTTATGCTGAGCTGTCCCAACGAATAAGATCCTGGCATTCTTGGTAGCCATCGGCCTAATAGTCTGGGCATAGTAGTTAAACAGGTCTTCCCGTTGCTGTTTAGTCAAAGAGTTCTGGTTTGATAGAACATCGTCCAGAATGATAGAGTTTGGGTGATTCCCTCTTAACTTGGCTGTAAAGCTCTTTACCTTGATAATGCAATCATTCTTTAACTTGACCTCGTTCTTGTTCCAAACGCTGTCCTTAGAGGTCTTCTCGATCATTAGAGCGTCCTTTAGGGCCTCATTATCTTCGATAATCTGCTTTATTTCTTCTAGAATCCGTTTTGCCTGATCCTCTGTTTCAGATAAGATCATGGTAAACTTGGACTTTTGGTAAAAAGCTAGCCAGATACTTAAACAAACGCTAAAGAAATGGGACTTGCCAACCCCCCGAGGTGCCAGGGTTATGGCCCGGTCGGCGTATACCTGTGCTGCGAACTTCCTATGGAAGTCCTTTACAGTGAAATGTAGTACTTGCTCAAAGAATAATAGGTAGTCAAATTCAGAGATTTCTTCAATAAAATCAGCACTTTGTAGGTAGTTTATATACTTTTCTTCAGTATTAAGCTTATGTCGCTTAATCAAGTATTCTGAGACTTCTTTTGGCAGAGGTTTGGATAAAAGTGAATGATAATAGGCATTAGGGTCCCCTAGGAAATTCTCGTCTGGAGTATCCGGCTCTGGAGAAGAAGGGGGAATTTCCTTTTCATTGTCTGACATAGTGGGGATCTTTCTTTAAAGCCAGTATATCACAAGTCTATGAAATATTTTCCAATATGTAAATATTTCATGGTACACTAAACTCTGGTTCTATTTAAACTTTTACAAGTTTACGAAAGGAAGATCAATGAGTACTGAAAATAAAGACCAAGTAAAGCCCGAAGCTAAAGTTTCAGAAGGTTCTGAAAATTCAGCAAACGTAGCGGCTATTAAGAAAGAACTTGAAGAAAAGCTCGAATTAGAGCAAGAATTGGCCCGAGCTAAAACTCGTGCTAAAGATACCGAGTCTAAGTTGCAAGAAACTGCAGACCAATTCAAGGCCCTTGCCCAACAATTTGATGACTTGAAGAAGAAATCAATGAGTAAGGAAGAACTAGAAGCTTCTGAAAAGAAACAACTTTCAGAAGAAAACTCTAAGTTAAAAGAAAAAGTTTCTGGCTTAGAAGTTAGCCTAAAGCAAAAAGGCATTGAGATTACTCGTATTAAAGTAGCTCATGAAGAAAGACTTCCTGCCGACCTAACCGATATGGTTACCGGAGACAGTGAAGAAGAGATTCGTGCCAAGGCTAAGAAATTAGCTGCACATCTTAGAAGTAATAGAGAGTCTGAGACTACTATTATTAATAAAGTTAGAGAAGTTGGTACTGAAACAGGAACAAAAGAAGGTGTACAACCTCAAGGACAGCAAACGGGAAGCAAGAAACCTCAAAACTTTCAAGAAGCGAAAGACGCTCTCTATAAAAAGTTTGTCGGTTAATTCTCCTTGTACTTAATTGAATGTGCACTTATAATTATTAACTAAGGGAGAGGGACTAATATGTCAATATTACGCTTTACACCGAGTTCTGGAAGTATTCTTCCTGCACTTGGGGCGAACCGCGCTGAGCTTAACGATCTTTTCGAAGATGCAGTTACTAACCAGCTTAACGATGATAACTTACTTCGAACACTTCTACCTGAATTACCTATGGTCGGAAACCCATACGGAATCAGGCTACGAACTGGTCGCAACGCTACCGCTGCAATGAAGGCAGAACCTGCTGATGGTTCGTTCTCACAAACAGACGCTAACTTCGGAAATCAAGACCGATTACGAGCTGCTGTTTTAGCTGAAATTGTACAAATCGGTATCCAAATTTCTGACTATATGATGGCTTCGGCTTCCGGCGCAGGCGGGCTAGATATCATGGTAGAAGAAATTGAAGGCGCGACAATGGACTTCCGAGATTTGGAAGAAAAACAATTGTTTGCTATCAACTCTGGAACCATTGCTGGTGAAAGTGCACAAAACTTTACCGGACTACGACATATCATCCAAGATAGTACTCCTACTCCTACGGACACGGATACTCTTTATGGACTTGATAGAACTGCTAGCACTGTTCTTTTCTCGAATGCCCAATACGGCGCAGTTCCTGGAACGCCAGAAGCTATTACACGACAAAAGTTAGATACAGCGATGCGTGACGTATTTACGGATGGAGCTCGTGGCTCTCTTTGGATTACGAAACCTGAGCAACTCGACAGTATCAATGACTTATTTTCCGCTGGACAACGCTTCATGAATGAAGTTGAAATCGAAGCCGGATTTGTAGTTCAAAGTTACCGTGGAATTCCAATCGTTGTGTCAGTAAACTGTTCGGATACGAACGGTGCTACACTAGTAAATGACGCTGCCGGACCTGGCGATGTGTTCTTGCTTGATCGACGTTTTATCGAAAAGCGAGTTCTAAAATCTCCTTCCTTAACAGCTATTGCTAAAGATGGACCAACTGAGAAAATGTATCTTGAAGCTTTCGAAAATCTCGTAGCCAAGAAACCAAATGCTCACGCAGCTATCTACGACTTGAACTAATAGTTCGTTGAAAATTAAAGAAGTGGGGTGGTAAAATACCCCACTTCTATTTTTCTAGAAAGGACCTCAAATGCTTCGATATGGTAAACAATCTCCTTCGTCTGATGAAGCGAGCCCTGATAAACTTAACCGAGAACGAATGGTTGAGAAAGCAGCCGCTAAATTTATCAGAAAACTTGAACTGATGGTAGAGTCTAAATTACCAAAAGAACATATTCTTGCTTCAGCAGCACAATATGGATTAGAGACAGCTGATTATTCTAAAAAAATATCTGACTATCTCGGCATTGTAAGCCCTGCTCCTGAAACAGTATCGAAGTCTCAGAAGCCGACTCACAAAAAATCTGAGTCGAAGAAAGAAGCTAAGACAGAAGAAGTTGTTGCAAAACAACTAGAGTCTTCTGAAGCTGAGTAACAGTCGTGAAATCGAGGGGATTTAAGTGTTACAGCGGAAGACCACAATTACATACTGCAAAAATTCTGACCTAAGACTCCGTTTTCCAGATATCAAAAACTATCTCGATTCCAATTGGTCCGATCAAAATGTAGAGCACTACCTCAACGAAATGAGAAACCAATCTCATTTATGGATCAACAATCAACTAGAAGCTTTTGAGCTTCAAACTTTCGCTTTAGATAACGACAAACGCATTATCGAAGCAGACTACTCAATATATTTAGTACTAAGAGGCTCTTCCAAAAGAGTTTCTCCAGATTTACTGGAAAGATTTCTTTCAGATTCCCGTAATGGACTTGCTGAAATTGAGAAGAAAAAATCATCCAGAAAAAACCTCAATTCCCAAACGAGCCGCTTTTCCAGACAACGAACTAAGATGAAGGATTTCGGCAACTTAGGGGACCGTTAATGGTTAAAATCACTTTAAGTGGTAAAGCCGTTGAACAGAGCGGAGGCCTTGTTAATTTCATGCAAGATTTAACAAAGGCTATAAACAGGGCTATAAACAGGTCTGTTGAAGCTGAGTCACGTAAGTTGGCTAAAACTGTAGTTCGTACATTCGAAAATCAAGCCCTACCTCTACCTGCTTTAAACGCAGACTACAAAAAACAAAAGATAAAACAAGGTTTTGACCGACGCATTGGATTTAGGACTAAGTCTATGGTCAAAGCTATTAAATTCTTTAAAAATTCTAAGCGTAAATTCTTTGTCGGTGTCAGACGTCAAAATGCTTTGGGTAGAGCTAAGACTGTACAAAAGACCGCAATTCCTAAATACGCACGTTATTTTGAATTTGGAACGCCTAAACAACCGCCACGGGCTGTATATACCCCACTTTTAAAGGCATCCCTGCCTAAATACTCTAGAACGATTAAGCGTGAGATTAGAGTAGCTATACACGATGTTGTAACTATTTGGGGATGGATCTAAGTAATGAATGGTATGGACTCAAGCCCATTTCCAGACCTAGGCCCTAAAACTGTAAGTAAATTACTACAGAATAGGCTGTCAGATATCGTCATTAGAGATCGACACGTCCCAGTTCAGTGGGAAAGCCCTGAAAGTTCAGAGCTTAAAGAGACCTACCCATGTATATATCTTGAATTTTTAGACCTAGAACGTGCTGACGACCGGCAATTTTCTGGTACAATAGACTATGCCTTTAACCAGTTATCTGATGGAACTTACGCAGATTCGGTTAGGATAAAACAGCCTGATGCATACTTTGCCTCCTTCAGTGTTCATTTGTATGCAGAGAGTGTTGATGATACAATAGAGTTGGTAACAGAGGTCAATAGAAGGATACCCTCTTTTGGTTACCAGTTTATACTAAACGATGGAAAATACCGTTTAGCGGTTCAGAGACCTGAGCCAAGTATAAATGCGGATATTGTGGAAGATGTATTCTTTCATCGCATCTATACTTATCGGATTGAAAGCTACTTGTTTGACTATAGTTCACTAACAAGTCTTCCAACCCTAGATCAGAGTAATATAGACCTCAGCAAGGTCAACATAGAGGTAGTGGTAAAAGATTAAGATATGAAAATAAGACATCTAAAAAATCAAATTAGAAGTTTTAATCTTATGAGTGGTAAATCACTTTACTTGTACCCACTAGCCGAAAATATCGAAATTTCTGAGCAAGATTTTTACCTTTCTAAAAAATTACAGCGGTACGTCAAAGACGAAAGGGCTGTAATAATTCAGGAAGATAGAGTTTACGGAGAAAGTCAAGTTAATGCCTTACAGGGCTTAGAGACTTACGAAAGAGGTCAAGCTTTCTCAACTAGTGATAATAATTCTTTGAGTAGTAATTCGAAGAAAAATAAAAAGAAGCAAAAGTCTTCGGAGGAATAAAAAATGGCAGCTCCTAAAGTCTTGATAAGAGAAGTTCAGTCAGGAACTAATACAATTGTTGGTGTAGGCACCTCAGTTGCTGGTTTTGTTGGCTTAGCAGACAAAGGCCCTATCGGCCAAGCTCAACTTGTAAGTTCTTTCGAACAATACACACAAGAATATGGCGATTTTAGATCGGATTCATATTTGTCTCACGCTGTCTTAGGATTTTTCCAGAACGGCGGACAATCATGCTTCGTAGTTAGAACTGGACACTACAGCAATTTAGCCAATGGTATTTTAGAAGTTACTGAAAATGCCAAGTCGACTGTAACTATAGTTGATAGAAATGAATCGGCTTCGATTCTCCAAGTAGACGCTCTTAGCGAAGGAGATCATGGAAATGATCTAGCCATTAAAATTAGCAGAGCTTCAAATGAGTCTTCTTCTTTCAATAAAGTATTTGGTTCTGATGCGGGAGTATACACAGACAATACATCAGCTGCTAGATCTGCCGCCCTTTTCAAGGCTATGGTAGATGATGGTGGATCTTTCTCAGATTCTACTGTTGCCGCTGCTACTGCAGGTGGCGGAACTCCATTTAATGCATTAAGCGCCGCTCCTGCTATTGATGATGCTTTATATATTGGAGCTAAAGAACGAACTTTTGATTCCATGTATTTCGGAATCTCTACGCCGGCTACGACTGCGGGTGTTGCCCAATTAGAGTATTGGAACGGATCTTCGTGGCAATCACTAAGCCCTACCACTGACCAGATCACTTCTGGTGGAATCACTTTTGGAGCCGCAGTTAATGCTAATGCTTTAGTACAATTTAGTGTTCCAGCTGACTGGAAACGAGTTTCCATAAATAGTTCATTAGGTTACTGGGTTCGATACAAAGTTACGACAGTGTTCAGCGGCACTGCCCCACAAATTAACAGAGTAAGCTTAAGTGAAGACAAACCTTTTGGTGCCTTCACAGCTGTAGCAAGTAATGTAACTGAAACAGCCGCTGCCACAGCAGTCAATGATGTTATGTATCTTGGCTCTAATTCACCTTTCAAGTATGCCGTACTTTCGTTACTAACCCCTGGAGATTCTTCAGGAATAGTAGCTTGGGAATACTGGAATGGTCAAAGTTGGTCTGCACTACAAAACATCACACAGACTGTTGCCAATGCACAACACTTACGAGCATCTGGCACTGTTGGATGGGATTCCCCAAGTGATTGGAGAAAGACCTCTATCAACAGTAGCTCAAGCTTTTATTTTGTTAGAGCACGAATTACCACAGACTATTCATCGGCTTATCCTTCATTAGACCACGCCTTACCCGCCTCAGACTTGTTTAAACTTTCAGTCTTGCTATCAGGTACTGAAGTTGAGTCTTTTGATAACGTGCAAGTAGAAGACAGCTCCCTAGCTAGCTACGCAGAGTCTATTAATTCAGCACATGTAGCTGTTTCAGTATTGGCGAATGCAACTACTGCTCCTAACAATCGACCTATCGAAGTTGTTTCAGCAAGTCTCTCTGGAGGCCTATACGTAACATCTTCCGTTAATGACAATGATTATGTTGGAAGTGAAGCTTCACTATCTGGCCTAGAAGCCCTACCAGATGAAGTTAACGTTGTAGTTATCCCTGGGATCAGAACTGAAGCTGTATACAACGGTATGTTAAGTCACTGTGAGCGACAAGCAGATCGAATGGCTATACTTGAAGCCCCTGGAGATAGTAGCACAGATACACCACTTGAATTAGTTGAACTAGTTCGTGATGAAGCTGCTTTAAATTCCAGCTATGGAGCTATTTATGACTATTGGATTTTAGTTCCTGATCCTGTAACAGGCATCAGAATCGCAGTCCCACCTTCTGGGCATCTAGCCGGTATGTATGCCAGAGTAGACGAAGCTCGCGGTGTGTGGAAAGCTCCTGCTGGCGTCCAGGATGGACGACTTTTTGGAGCCCTTGGAGTAGTTCGAAAGACTTCTCAAGCTGAACGAGATTTGATGTATGATAACAAGATCAACCCGATCCGGGACCAAGCTGGTTTCGGAGTTTACGTTGATGGATCAATTACACTAGCTCCTTTAGGAACGGATTTTGATCGAGTATCGGTCCGAAGATTGTTCTTATTTGTTGAAGAAAGTCTACAAGACGCTTCTGAAGTTTATAAGCATGAGCCTATTGACAGCAAGCTATTTGATAAAATGCGATCAAGCTATTCTTCCTTTTTACTAGACCTTTGGAGAAAAGGTGGACTAAGAGGAACTAAAGCTTCTGATGCATTCTTTGTAATAGTGAATGATAGCAATAACCCACCTTCATCTGTTAATAAACGACAAGTGAATGTAAAGATTGGTCTTGCAGCTCTACAACCAGCGGAGATGATCGTCCTTGAGTTCACGGTCGACAAGAGAGCCTTAAACGCCGAACTCGCATCACAAGGTTTAGTATAATAGGAGATATTTAACATGGCAAAAATGAATGCATCAGATGGCAGTCTACCTGCTTTTACATTTCGAGTAGTACTAGGCGACTTGTCAATCGGATTTTCCGAAATTTCAGGATTAAAACAGGAAACTGAAGAAATCCTTTACAGAAATGGCGACGAAGCAACTCGACAGCATAAACTCAGAGGCTTAACTACCTTTCAAGATGTAACCTTAAAACAAGGGTTACTTCGAGACGGAGTCGCTATACAAGAAGCTCTTACCACATTCAACATTGAATCTGGTACTGCACAAGCTTCCCAGTATGTTTATGGAGAAGTTCGAATTGTTCAAATGGACCAAAGCGGTGCCGATGTTCTTGAATGGACATTAGAAAATGCTTGGGTCAGTTCTGTTGAAATCGATTCTTATGATTCCAACTCTTCAGCACTACAGTTCTCTACTTTGACTTTGAAGCATGAAGGCCTACGCTACGCCAAGAAGTCCTAACAGACCTTTCTAAATATTATTGGGACAGAAAGACTCTATATTCTGTCCCAATCTGTCCCAATTCAGTTTAACATCATGCCTAAACTTACTTCTACAGTTCCTGGCGCAATTCCAGGTTTCATGTTCAGACTAGACGTACAAGGATTATCCATTGGACAAGCTTCCAAAATTGATGGACTTTCCAGTACGACAGACGTAGTTACATATAGAGGCGGAGCTGAGGGCGATACTCTTAGAAAACAAAAAGGGTTGACCCAGTATGATGATCTAGTTATCGAACACATCTATAAAGCTGACTTTACTACATGGGCTTCGCTGGGATTAGTATTCGAACCCACCGCAGGTGCATTTGGAATATCATCCCCAATTTATAAATTTACTATTATAATCACTTTAATGGATCATGATGGGAACGACAGGGTTCAATTCTTTGTGAAGAATGCTTGGATTAAATCTTATAAGATCAACAACTTAGATGCGAATACTTCAGCTTACGCAATCGAGCAACTCACTTTAGCTCATGAAGGTTTTTCTAGAATAGGTGTGGACATATAATGCCAGTATTCGAGACTTTCGATGATATAATTCCATCCTACAAATTCTTAGTAGAAATACCAGGATTTGGGTCCGTGAATTTCTCTGCCGTAGAAGGAATGGGTTTTACCCACAGAGTCCAGAAGTACATCTCTGGAGGCACTTTCCAGTCTGCCGAATTGTATCTAGGAACAGACTATCATGATGTGACTCTTCGTCGAGGCATGAGTAGGTCAGCACAGTTATACGACTGGGCTAATCATGCCGTAGCTATCTATGACGAATATTCACAGCAAACTGAGTTTGGCCACCAATCTAAACAACAAAGTGTAGTACTTCCACACACTTATAAGGTTGATGTAACTATTAGCCAGCTATCCGTAGCAGGCATTGTAATGAAAAAATGGGTGTTGACAGAAGCATGGGTAAAGGGTTACAATATCAGTAACTTAGATGCATCCCGTAGTGAACTAAGCTTTGAGTCTATCACACTATCATGTTCTGGAATTTTATCGGATTTCGCAGTAGACACTACCTCTCTTGCTGGAATTCTTGTCTAAGAAAGGAAAATAAATGGAACCTATTTCACAATTATTTCAGTACCGAGAAAAGGAAGTTGAACTTCCCAATGGGTACTTAGATTCTGACGGAGTACTGCATAGAGCAGTTAACGTAAGAGAACTTTCTGGAGAAGAAGAAGATATCCTTTTAGATGAAACTGAGTCAAAGAATGGCACCACAATCACTAATATTCTAAATAGAGTGTGTAAGCTTAAAGACAAACCCACACAGAAATTTGTCTCCGATTTATTAATGGTGGATCAACTGTATTTACTAGTACAGACCCGGTCATTGACATATGGAGATACATTCAAGTTTGATCAACTTTGTTCAAACCAAGCGTGCCAAAAAATTTCCAGAGTTAATCTAGAACTTAGTTCCTTGAAATTCCAAGGATCAAGTAACCCTAAATCACTTGAAGAGACTATAGAGTTACCAAATACCGGTGTTTCTGTCAGATTCAAGAAGAATCAAGGAAAAGACCAAGGAAGTCTACAAAAGATTCAAAAGGGTGCCAAAGACAAAGTCTCGCAGTTACTCATGTACAGAATTATTGAACTGACTAAAGAAGGTGTTGAATACCCTAAAATGGTAGTCAAATCTTTGCCGGGGGAAGACCGAAAATTTCTCCGTGAATTTATGAGAAAATCTGAGGGGGATGCCGAAACAATGATAGACTTTAGTTGCTATCATTGCAGGCATGAAATGAAAATACAACTGCCGTTTGACCAGAATTTTTTTTGCTTAACGGAGGACGTAGACTAACGTCATCCGATTACGGGAAAGATACATACTCCCTTACACTAGATATGGGAGCTACGACTTTGGACAAGGCAGCTTTCGACATTTCTTACCACATGCACACTCCCATAAGTGATGTCTATAAAATGCCCGTAAAAAAGCGGATGTTGTTCCAGGAATTTTTAAAAGAGCAAAAGACTTTTGAGAACCAGGAACTAAACAAAAGCCGTAAAAAATAGCAGGTGTATCAAAAGTGGAAAATCTAGAGCTTGGTATAAATATTACTATTAATGGCAACGTAAACCAAGCTGCCAACCAAGCCGCTCGCGCACTGGGGAATGCCTCCAATGCTGTAGACAGGCTGAAAAGATCCTCTGAGGGATCTCTGGGTAGTTTATTAGCCATACAATCATCACTATTCGTCATAACTAAATTTGCAACTACTTTCGCCTCTTTGGGTTTTGGAATCGTAGGAGGGATAGTCGGTGCCTTCACTGCTGGTGTAAAATCTGCAGGAGAGTTTGAGAAATCTCTGGCCTTCTTAAGGGTTGCTACAGGAAAATCGTTCACTTTTGCAAAACAAGAAGTTAATCGCCTTGCTACATCTACGGACCTATCTACACAATCAATTGTTGATATGTCCAGAAGATTACTTGGAGTAGGTCTAACTGCCGACCAAGTTTTCAAAAAAGTAAAGGGCGCACAGAATTCAGGGATTGTAAATATTGCTGCGGCTATTTCCTCCCTATCCTCAATTGAACGTCCTAGAGCACTGGCCAGTATTGCGAACATATTTCAGGACTTAAGTTCTGTTAATAGACTATTAAATACAACTGTGCCACAATCCATTAAAGATGCATTTTCCTCCGCAGCGAATGATGCTGAAAAATTTAATATAGTACTAGGATTTTTAGATCAAAGATTTGGCGGCATCTTCGGTCCAGAGGGCCTAGGTGGAAGTTTCGTGTTTATTGCCACTAGAGCTTTCCAAAACTTACAGGATTTAATAAACAGAGCATTCTTACCTGCTCTAGAGAGTCTTACCCCTGTATTCCAGACTTTAGGAGCAGAGCTCACAAAGCTTAAAGACGACGAAAAATTTATTGCAGCTTTAAACAAAACATTTGTCAGTCTTGCAAAAATAGCCAGTTCCGTTTTAAAGATCGTAGTACAAATCGGACTTGGCCTAGTAAAATTTATTGCAGCATTCCCAAATTTTACTACTGGAATTGTACTGACTACATTATTTGGGGGAGCACTTTTAGGTGTATTCGGCTTAATAATTTTCGGGGCGTCATCAGTAGCACTCCTCGGCCTATCTGTAGGAAAACTGACTACTGGACTGGCTGCTGCAAGCTCAGCAACGGGCCTTTTCGCATTAAATTTAAAAATACTACAGGCAGCCACTAATCCAGCCAGTATTGCACTACTTGGACTTGCACTGGGCGGAATCTTAGGGCTTTTACTATCAATAAATGAACTCCCCCACTTTATGGATAGATTTGGACAAGGGGCTAAAATGCTAGGGGTTACTCTAGGGACAATTATAAACTCTTTAATCCTCATTGTTTCTTTAATTTCAGGAATTGTAGGGGCCGTAGCGGGATTTGCTCTGGGCGGTATCCCAGGAGCTATTGCAGGAGCTCTCGGCGGATTCGGCCTAACATTTGCTGGATTAAGTGGCCTAACAGACTCTGGAGAACAACTTCAGAAGAATACCCTGCCTGTACAGCAAGAAACTTCTTCAATGACAAGAGTTTCTGGAGAAAGTTCAATGAACAGTAGTCTACTAGATTTAGTAGATTCTTTTCAAGAAATGCGCCAGGATCTTAATAAACTAGGCAACAGACCTATTGACATAAATAATAACGTCATGCTTGATGGTAAGGTTGTCTCAAACACAGTTAACCAAATAAATAAGACAGAGACTGAACGACTCGGATTTATCCTACCGCCCTAAGAGGTAATATGGCATACGATTTTACAAAATATCCTGCAAACAAAGTGACGATTCAACAAGTACCCTTGTCAGATATAACTCAAAAAGACCCGAGTGCTTTATCAATTGTTTGCTCTATTAACCCAGAGTCTATCAGTGAGTCAGTTGCGTTGAACATAGATAAAGTTCAACTGATAAACAACAACTTGCCAAGATCTATTGTATCTGGAACAAAGGGCCGGACTGTGACTTTTACTCTACTGCTTCATGGGATGGCAAAGCCAGGTACAGCAGGGTTAAACTTTTCTGGTGGAAACTCAAGCACTTTCATATCTGCTGCAACATCTTTGGTGCCGTTTTCAGCCAATATAATAAGAGGCATACAGACTATCCAGGATGTAATAGGTAGTATATCGAGTAAACCAGAGTACCCAACTCCACAGCAAAGTACAAACTACCTAAACGTAGACAAACAAATTTCAGACCTGTTTAAAATGCAAGTTCCTAAAGATGGAAATACTACACATTCACCAGTTAAGTTACTTGGATACCCTGTGTATGAAGGGATGAATTTTTACATAGAAAATATACAAGTAAACAAAAAATTCTGGGACCAACAACTCAGAACAATGTTTGCCGAAGTTCAAATTACCTTATTTCAAGTAGGCAAGAACAATCAATTCGGGAGATTTTAATGGCACTTATATTTGAAGGCAGTCGGTATCAGTATAAACCGCTTGAACAAGACGGCCCTGTCGTGCGAATCCCTTATTTCAAGGTAATTCAAAAAACGGACTATCCTGATAATATAACTATCAGACTAAAAGACTCTGATCGATTAGATACCTTGAGCTTCAACCTTTATGGCACCTCACACTATGATTGGGTTATAGCAGAATTCAACAATTTAAAACTGCCGTTTGAAGAATTAAAAAGCTTAGATACTATAATCGTCCCTTCCCCACAAACACTATTTAACTCAATACTGCCATCGCTTAAGAATGATTTTGAGTCACTAAGATAATGAGACCATATTTAGAATTATTAATTGGAAAAAATGCGAGTACTAATTCTAAAAATATTAGAAAGTCACATATCTTTGGGGGCTCTGGTGGATCAATCTTAGATACCCGTCTGGTAAATTTTCGTTTCGAAGAAAGCGATGGAGATGATATCGACAAAAATCGTAAGGGTAGAAAAGATATAGTATCCTTTACCTTCATCGATCAAGTCCCCGAGCTTCAAGGCTTTTTAAGTGATAGCAAGGAAATTGAAGTGGATGACCTCTTGTATATAAGGTATGGATGGATCATTGGCGACAAGGGCCAAAAAGTCCAACCAGACTTAGTGGAAAGAGAATTCAGAATTGTTAAGATAGAGCCCAAGTTTAATTCATCAATGAGTACCTTGACTGTTACAGCGTATGATCGGTCTGCTGATTTAGACAGATTCATAACATCCATACTGTTAGACACTAAACTATCTGATGGAAGAGGAGCTGGTGCTGCTGAGAAAACACCTTTTAAAGCCGCACTCATGGAAATTGCCCGCATTGGGGGCCTTGAGTTAGATGAATCGGGAAGAGTTATTTTCGAAGACGCGCAAGGTAATACAATTGTTGAACTAGGCGGAAACTTAGCTATTCCCAGAGAGTCTTTAGCCTCATACCTCAAATATCTTGCCGAAGAAACGGGCAGTGTTTTTTATGTCGAAAACCGACGCTTATTTTTCGGAGCTCGGAAGATGCCTTCAAGAGATAAAATTGCCGCTACAATATTAAGAGGTTCTGATAAAACCGTATTTGATGTAAAGTCTAAGGAAGATTTAAGAGTGGTCCCGTTGTTAGATATGTCGATTCAGAGAAAACTTGCAGTAGAAGGTGTTGCCTATAAGGTCCCTACACAAGATAAAAGAACGGGAGTCGTAGATGTCAGCCAAGTTTTAGCTAGTGAGTTGAGCCAGATTTTACTTATATCACTAGATATCGATTCAGGACAGCCGACTGTCCCTTTTAGACCGGCTCCTCTGTCCACAGAATACTCAAAACAATTGAACATACCAATTGGAAAAGCAGAGGAAGTTTTAAATGATGCTATCATAAGTGAACGAGTTGAGACTTTCTTTAGCAAACCCTCATTTTTCACACAGCAAGAAGTATCTACAATTCTACAACAGCCTTCACCTTCAGCAATGGAAAAAGCAGGCCAGGCTATCTTGAGACAAAAACTTACTGATTTGACGCTGAAAGAGACCACTGCAACTGTAAAGATTTTCGGTAACCCATTGATACGACATGGTAATTTAGTTAACATAGCCGGTAATATGCCCAAAAACTACAGTGGCACTTGGTATGTACAGTCAGTGGAACACGATATTACCCCGAATAATTACTTTACTACGTTAAAATTAATGGCTGCGTCACCAGAAAACCCATTCTTTAGATCAGACATTAAGAAATTTCAACAGAAAATTAACAAGACACAACAGAAAAAGCCTAATAAACTAGGCCGTATAATACCTGATGTGGCGAAAGGCCGGTAACCATGGCTGGGATAAGACAAGAAGGCAGAAGATATTTATTCGGGCTCTACAAGGGACTAGTGGCTGTTAATACAGACCCAGAGTCCAGAGGCAGAATTAAAGTAAAGATTCCAACTATTTGGAACCAACAAGTACACCCTACTTGGGCAGAACCTTCCTTTCCTAGTAACGAAGTATTTACTGTACCAACAGTAGGGTCTCAAGTATGGATTGCATTTGAGGAAGGAGATCCCAATTCTCCTATCTATATAGGATCGTTCTTGAAGTCTTCTGAGCCCCATGTGTCCGCTAAGAATGCCTCCCCTCTAAATAGAAGCATTAAAACTGCCAATAATTTAGAAGTAAGCCTCGATGATTCCATCAATGAAATACACATTCAAATCAAGGGAACTAATACCACTGCCAATGTTCTAGTACCAGGCCCTGCTACACTAGATGCTAAAGGCGAAGCATTTATGAAACTAGAAGAGGGTGGTTTGAAGCTAAATGCATACCAGCTCACTGTAGGGGTTCACCCGAAAACCGGAGCCACTATTAAGGATGTATGGACAATTGGATATGGCCACACCGGGCCAGATGTATACGAAGGACAGGTTATTGACGAAACCCAAGCAGATGATTTGTTTGCTGTAGATAAGACAGACTTCGAGACATCTCTATCAGCTCTGGTGAAAGTACCGTTAAACCAGAACCAGTTCAATGCTCTAATGTCTCTGGTATATAATATCGGAATTCCAAACTTTGCGGAAAGTAACCAACTTAAGTTACTTAATGCGGGTAAGTATACCCAGTCTGCCGCTGAATTCGCTAGCTGGAGGCTAGCACGCGGGGTAGTTTCAAGGGGGTTAGTGGCTCGGAGAGCCCGAGAACTGGCTCTTTGGAACAGCCCAAGTGCCGCCTCAGAGTCCTCAGACCCCCCCATTAAGATAATCTTACGTAAGGATGGCAACAAAATCATCCTAGATGCAGAAGCCATAGAACTAGGTGAAGGCGCAACAGAGCCAATCGTTTTAGGGGATAGCTTCAAGAGCCTTTTTAATTCCCATGTTCATAATTATATTCCAGGAAGTCCGGGCCCTACAACCACTACATCACCTCCGACATCATCCATGGGGTCAGGGCAATTGAGCGATATCAGCAAAGTAAAGTAGTAATATATGGTAGAATGGAGAGTATAATGTCAATAAGCAAAGCTTTTTTAGGGAGAGGTCTCAAATACCCGCTAAGTGTTGGAAAAGACGGCGATTTCTCTAAAAACAGAGACAATACTGACCAGGTCAGAGACTCTATAATCTTCTTGCTACATACTAGGATCGGCGAAAGAGTCCATAGCCCACTTATTGGGTCTAGATTGATGGACTTTAAACATGAATCTAATAGCCCCCAGCTAAGGTCATTACTAGCCCAAGAGATCCTCAGGACTGTGGAAACTGGGGAACCGAGAATTTCAGACCTACAAGTAAACGTGGAATCGTCACCAAATAATGAACGAGTTGTTTTTATTAAAATCAGCTTTACTGTAATACCGGAAAACGTAGAACAAAATCTTGTTTTCCCATTTTACCTGGATTAATTATGTCAAATTTAATATTAAATTCTGAAGTAAACTTAAGCACTCGTGATTTCCAAGGGCTAAGACAAGCGTTTTTCGAGTATAGTCAAGCTAACTTCTCGGACATTTGGAGTGACTATAACGAAGGTTCTTTCGCTGCTGCAATCGCAGAAATTGTAGCGTATCTTGGAGATAACTTACACTTTTATATTGACAGACAAACACAAGATAATTTTCTGTCTACTACAAAAGATCGCCAAGCTGCCATTGAATTAGCGGCACTGATTAATTATTTTCCTGGAAATCCTAGCCCAGCCACAGGAGAAATAACATTATCTCTAGATGTGGGCACGTTTGATTATGGAACTCCACTACTCAAAGGATTTCAAGTAAGTAACGGCAACGGAATTATTTTTGAAACTAACGACTCTGAGAGCATTTTATTTAATACAGCGAATATTACGCTCGATGTAACAGAAGGTGAAACAATTGCAGAAACTACTTCTGGAATTGGCCCTCTAGCTATAGGCAGCGGCTCGCCTTTCCAATCATACACACTGAGTAGAAAGAATGTAATTTTATCTAGGACTATAGCCGAGATTAATGACAATAGTGAATTAGTTGTTACAGTTGACGGTGACTTATATGACGTTACCGCAACACTATCTACAGCCCAATCTACAGACAAAGTTTATACGAGTAGGACCAGCGATTCTGATGAGACCGTCATTACATTTGGAAATGGCGAGTTTGGAGTAATACCAGGAGATGGATCAGTGATCCACGCTACCTATAGAGTACTTGCTGATGAAGATCAGAGAGCTCTACAAAATAATGGCAACTTAAATATTGACACAGTAATACAACTAATCAGTTCTAGAACTGGAGTACTGGCTGTATCTAATGATTCCCAAATGACTGGAGGTGGCCCTAGAGAGTCTCTAGAAGAAATAAAGATTAATGCTCCAGCCAGCCTATCCGCTCTAAATAGAGCCGTGTCTTTGATGGACCACTCTATTCTAGCTAAGACTGTTACAGGAGTAGCAAAGGCTCTGGCAAGAGCCGGTGAAGGTAACTTTGATGTAGTAATACATGTTGCCCCAGACGGTGGCGGATTCCCAAGCACCACGCTCAAGAATTCCGTAGTTGCTTTCTTTGACGATAAAAAAATGGCAAAGACAACTATTTTTGCTAAAGACCCAATATACCAGCCAGTTCAAATCTCCCTGAAAGTTTTTGTTGAAGATACATCCAAACAGTCTGAAGTTGTCATAGCTATTACATCGGCCGTAAACGATTTATTTGACTTTGATAATATGGAATTTGGCCGCCCAGTTTTATTAAAATCAACTGGGTTTGACAGCGACTTATTCGACTTCAATGAATATCTAGAGAGTGTTGCAGGAATAAGTAAAGTTAAGATAAACAAATTTACTCTAAAGCCAGCTATGTATGAATTACTTGATTCAAATGCCGGTACCGCACACCTGAGTTCCAGAGGGACTGTCATCAGAAATCCAGCCAGGAACTATGAGTATAAGATTTTCATGCACACAGATACTGACTATATTTTACAAAAAGGTATTATCGGAAACTCTGCTACATTAAATGACACAACTATTACCGACCCAAACCTAGATCTAACATTAGAGTCTGGCACAAGTACAGATGCAGGGTCAACTTTCTTACAAGACTCTAATCAATATTTCCAGCCTAACGTATTTGCTGGACAGACTCTTATTGATTCTGCAGGAACGTTCTTCCTCATTGCGTCTAACACACAAGACACAATTACTGTAACCGCTGGAACTCCAGCTGACGGTGCTTATGAAGTAGTAGAGAGATTAGTCGGCTATAAATTAAATCCAAATACATTAAGAAGCGATGTCTTTAATATTGTAGCCAATACTGGAAGCTCGGTCTCAGTAGCAAGTGGACTAGGCGCAGTGACTTCTGCGGGAGATGAGTATAGAATCTACCGACCTGAAACAAATCAGTTTGGCACTAACCCACTGGCTAACACAGCACCAGCAACTACGGGTACGATTACTTCCTATACCTACGGAAGTGGAACACTCAATAGTGTGACCGATTCAGCTCTAGCTGGCGTATACGCTGATGATGCGTTTAATGGATACCAATATATCTTAACTGATGGAAATGGACAGTACGAAGTGACTACCGTTCTAGACTACACTGGAGTATCGGGTATATTTACTCTTGGTGGACCTAGCTCTATCACTACAGAACCTTCAGCTTCAGACGCTTATATATGTTCTCCAAAGTATATAATGGGATCTGATTCTGCGGTGAACACATCTTTATTCCCCGCAACAAGTACGGAGTTTGAGTCGTCTCTACTCATTGGAAAGGGAGATGATTACTACAATGGATCTGTCGTTAAATTCCTGACGGGAAGTAATGAAGGCATTGTCAGAAGAGTAAATGATTACGTCTCGGCCACAGGACACTTTACCGTGGATGGACTTCCAAATGCTCCATCACATGATGATGAGTTTGAAGTATCTTTTAACTATGAAGATGACGCTGAGACGATTGTGTTTTCTACCGTAATAGATTCTAACGGCGAAAATGGAGATGAGTTCCATTTTAATGTATCTGAATTAGTTGGAGACCTTATTCCTTCAGATATTCAGATTCTGCAGATCGACACAGACACAGATCTAGTGATTAATGCTATCGGGGGAACTTCTTAATGAGCCTAATAATTACAAGAATTCCTGAGAATCTAGATCCATATTTCACACAAATAGAGACGATCTGGACTGAAATTGAAGCTGCTGTAAATGATAGCGATGCACGTCTTCTATTCTTAGAAAACAACCCACCTCGCCACATTAAAGTAACTTTCATTGACCCAGTATCAACATCACTACCCTCAGGACCATCTATCACTATTGACGATGTAGTAGCCTCAAACGGGGATCTAATCTTGTTCACTAACCTAAATAGTGGAAATAACAGGGTTTATCTACTCTCTGGTATTGGAGTTAACGCAGCCTGGAGTGCACAAGACTTCTTTGGCCCTAGCTCTACATTAGACGAAGACCCAACAGACGGAGATATGGTCACAGCTACAAAAGGAGCCTTCTTTGCCAATCAGACAGCACAGTTTGATGGTACTCAGTGGAAGGTTAATAATGTTGTTAGACTATTTAACGGCTCTAGCTTCTGGGAACTTGGTTCTATCCAAGCTCTTGATATCATTAATAATTTTGTCGGAGAGATCTTCTCTGTACCCTATGCTGGCAGTGAGCACATGATTATAAACTTCTCTATTACTAGAGGAGCTACACATGAAACAGGTCAAATATTCATGTCTACGGATGGAACACTTGTAGATGTATCCGTAGCTAGTACATCCCCAGGAGCCTCTGGTATAGAGTTCCAAGGCAGTATATCTGGGTCTGATCTAGTCCTAGAGTACCTATCAGACAATTTAGGTCCAAACGGGAAGCTCAAGTACTATACACAACGCTGGTCGGATACTATAGGTGGCCCTGCGGGCATTCCTAGTTATTCTGGAACTGGCGGAAATCTGCTTGCAGCAGCTGGAAATAATAGAGAAATCCAATATAATGATGATGGTGACTTTGCAGCAGACTCAAGGTTTCAGTGGAATGCAGCAGTAGGGGCTATTAATCTAAATGGCATGGAAATTCAAGTACTTAGCCCAGAAACACCACTTTTAGACAATCAAACATCTGCAGCGACCTTTCATTCGTATGACTCGTCTGACTATAAACATGTGTTTATGGACTACTCTTTAGAGAGAGATGGCGAGACTCAAGCTGGAACTCTGGTGGTTACTAACAACCAGATAGCCGCATCTGTTACAAATGACTTCAGTTCTACAGATAGTTTGGGTATAAATTTCTTTGCTGTAATAAACGGCAGTGATGTAAATCTACGATATACATCTACAAGTACTGGATTTAGCTCAATCTTGAGATTTGCAACCCGTAGATGGACCAATTCTTAAGCTATTCATGGTATCATAAATAGGTACTTTACACAATCATATAATCACATAGGGGAAAAATCTCATGGCTAACGTACACAAGTTTCAGCAGCCTGTTAGGGTAGGCGTCAAAGCTTCAGATCCAACAGGAGAACAAGGTCTCATATACTACAATTCAACGGACAACGTATTTAGAATACGGGATGATGCCGGGTATGCTACTATTGCTGATAGATCGTTTCTATCAAGCACTTCCTCTGGAGAAGGTGCTTCCCAAATCGGTATTTTCGATACCGCAGCCAGTTTCACTTCAACTGACGTTGAAGGCGCTTTAGCAGAACTTTACACTTTAGCTTCTGCTGGTGGGTCAAGCACTTTTGCGGACAACTTATTCAGAGTTCAAGATAATGGTGATGCCAGTAAAGAAATTGAATTCTCTTTAGGTGGCGCTACTGCATCGACCAAGATGACTTTAGTCAGTTCTCAAACTGCTAATAGATCACTTACTTTACCTAATACCACCGATACTTTAGTTGCTTTAGCATTGGCTCAAACTCTTACTAACAAGACTATAGACGCTGATTCAAACACTATTACTAACATTGAAAATGCTGATATTAAAGCTGGTGCAGCTATCGACGCTGCTAAGATTCATGATGGATCAGTAAGTAATACTGAATATGGCTATTTGGATGGAGTCACTTCTGCTATTCAAACTCAATTAAATGCCAAACAAACTACTACTTTAACCGATGGAAACATCCTAGTAGGTAATGCATCTAACGTTGCTACTAGTGTAAACCCTTCCGGGGATGTTGATGTTTCGAATGCCGGAGTATTCTCGATCAGTGCTGGCGTAATTGTCAATGCTGATATTAATGCTTCTGCTGCGATTGACGCTGCTAAGATTCATGATGGATCAGTAAGTAATACTGAATATGGCTATTTGGATGGAGTCACTTCTTCTATTCAGACGCAAATCACAGCAAGAGCTTTAGACTCAGCTGTCATTAAAAAAGATGGTTCAGTAGCTTTTACAGCAGATCAATCGATGGGCGGCTTTAAGTTAACTAATCTAGCTGCTCCTGCAATTAACGGTGATGCGCTTCGATTTAACCAACTAGGTGCAAACAATGGTATTGCAACACTAGACGGTGGCGGAAAAGTTCCTGTATCTCAATTACCCAGTTCGATCATGACCTACGAAGGTGTTTGGAATGCAACTACTAATAGCCCTGCCCTTTCTGATGGAACAGGAGACGCGGGACAAGTTTATAGAGTCAGTGTAGCGGGTTCCCAAAATCTAGGATCAGGATCTATTTCATTTGATGTAGGAGACTATGCAATTTACAATTCTTCTGGAACATGGGAAAAGTCTGATACGACAGATGCAGTAGCTTCTGTTAACGGACAAACTGGAATTGTAGTTTTAGATGCCGATGATATTGCTGAAGGAACTAATGTATACTTCACAGATGAACGGGCTCAAGACGCAATTGGCGCAATGGTTGCAGATAGTTCAAAAGTATCGCTAACTTATGTTGATGGCACGCCTTCACTCACTGCAGATATTATTGCAGGATCTTTAGTGAATGCTGATATTAACGCTTCAGCAGCTATTGATGCCGCAAAGATCCATAACGGTTCAGTAAGTAATACTGAGTTTGCATATCTTGATGGTGTTACATCTGCTATTCAAACTCAATTAAACGCCAAGGTAACAGGCCCAGCTTCCGCAACTGACAATGCTATTGCTAGATATGACTCTACCACTGGAAAATTACTACAAGACAGTACTTCTATACTGTCCGATGCAGGTGGAATGACTATTGCTGATCTCTGGAGAAGAGGCGATGGAAACTTAACTAATTATGTAGAAGAAGAATATAACCATTCTCAGACCCTTACTGCATCTACTACTGCTGTAGCATCAGCATTTACATTTGACAGTACTGTAGTTAAAGCAATTACAATTGAGTACACCATTCTTTCTGGAAACGAAAGAAGAGTTGGAAAGATTATGGTTGTTGGAGACAATCTTGTTTCTGTAGCTTCAGGCGCAACAAGCTTAACTGACGAAATGAGTGAAACCGATGATGTTGGAGTTACCTGGACTGCCGCTCTTAATGGAGGTGATGTAGAGCTCAGCTATACGACCAGCGCCGGGGCTAAAACAATGAGATCTGATATCAAACGATATCTTGCCTAATAAATTCTAAGAGTGTGGGCCTAGAAATTTATCTAGAGCCCTCCTTTGTGGAAATGGAAACGAAGGAGTAGACAATGGCTAGTAATGATTTTTGGAAAGTCCGTAAAGGTATCGTAATCAAATCGACCCCCGCGGACCCCTCAACTCCTGACAATGGGAGTCTCTGGTATAATTCCACATTAAATAAATTCCGTAAAAGAGAGAATGGCGTAACAATTGATTTAGATGACTCTGGTTCTGATGTACATGGACCAGGAGCATCTACAGACAATGCTGTTGTTCGATGGGATGGTACGACCGGCCAGACTACTCAAAACTCTACGGTCACTATCAGTGACGCAGGGATTGTGGCTGGAGCATCTATAGACGCTGACACCAATACAATTACTAACATTGAAAATGCTGATATTAAAGCTGGTGCTGCGATTGACGCTGCTAAGATTCATGATGGATCAGTAAGTAATACTGAATATGGCTATTTGGATGGAGTCACTTCTTCTATTCAAACACAGTTCAGTAATAAAGTAACTGGACCAGCCTCAGCTACCGATAATGCAGTAGTTAGGTATAACTTAACTACTGGTAAACTGGCTCAAGATTCACTAGTAACTATTAGCGATACTGGTGCTGTAACTGGACTGACTACTTTAGTAGCTTCTGGTAGCGTGACTGCAGCTTCTTTGATTCCAACTAGTGCCACTATACCGGCAAATGGAATGTATTTACATGGTACCGGAGTACCAGGTATTTCTTCTAATAGCTTAGCTGCAGCTACTTTTTCATCAAATGGTACAGATACCTGGATAGGATTACACGCCACCTCCGGGAATAAAGGTATAATTCTAAATCAAGTAACTAATGGAGTCACCGCCATAACAGGTGGAAATAGCTCGTCGAGTGCGGGAAATATCCATCTCTATGGTCAAACACACGCAACAAAAGCTAATGATATTGAACTAAGATCTGCAACCGCCATAAAATTAGGCTGGGACGATTCTGCAACACTATGGACAGCAACTGGAACATTTAATATTACACAAAATGCAGGTATTGGCGGCACGGCTTCCTCATCCTTTGTTTTAAGAGTGGGCGAAACTAACCCTTTAACTGGAGCGACTCAAGTAGGTGTAGGAATACCGATAGCTGGCACATCCGCAGCAACAGGTTCTATAGAAGGTATCAGGGCTACTGCCAATACTGGGGCAGCATTTACAGCTCCTTTTGTTTATAATTACTATAGTAATATTGCTACGAAGTTTGTAGGTTCTACGATTACCAGACGAATGGGGTTTGCTGGAGATCCAGTAACTGGCGGCACCAATAATGCTTTTCTTTCTGATAACTTTTCATTCACGGGTGACTGGTTCATTAACTCTACTAGTTCAAATGCCACCGGATTATCAGGTGCATTAGACTTAGCTCAAATTGCTAAACCTTCCAACCCTGCTGCTAGTAGAAATAGACTTTATTTCAAATCAGATGGAAACTTATATAAATTAGATTCAGCTGGAACGGAAGCTGGTAATATTAATAACGGTGGTAATACCTTCGGCGGTACCATTACAATTGGTACAAATGATGCCTTTCCTATTAGCTTCACTACAAATAGCATTGTAAAAGGAAGTATTACATCTGCGGGGGCTTGGACACTTGGAGCTGCTGCTGCCACCCAGGCGCATGTAATTAACGGCAGTCTTACTTCCACCTTATCTAACACTGCTGCGTCATTTATTCCAACTAGCTCGTCAATTCCAGCGTTGGGCATATACACAAGTTTCGCCAATCGAGTAACAATTGCAGCTAACTCTATAAGAGCGGCGGAGATTGGCGAATCATCAGGTAATGGGTTTATTGTTTTAGGCACTTCATCAGGAGGCTCATCTTCTGTACTCAGCGCCGTAAACGACGGCTCTGTAGCTTACAGCAGTAGCGGTAGCTCCAATAGCGGTGGAAACCTACAAGTTTTCGGCCCTAGTCATGCGACACTACCAAATCGAATAAACCTAAGACAAAGTTCGACAACTGTTTTGTCAGTAGCGGAAACAACTGGACTTATTACAATTGGGGCTGCTGCTTCCACCCAGGCGCATGTAATTAATGGCAGTCTTTCAATTAATATCAATGCGGACACTACTTCTAGACTAACCTTAGGAAATTCCAACTCTGGCGCTTCATCGTTTACAAACTTGATATTAAACAACAGTGGGTCGATCGGTAGTCAAGTGTCTATAAATTCACTTCTATCTGGGGCGGCAGCGAGTGTTGTCATAGCCTCACCTGGTGGGACGACCTTGACACGTTTTGGAAACACAACTACTTCAAAATATTGGATAGTAGGACAAGAAGCCAGTGCTAGCGATCAATTCGTAATCGCAAGAGGAACCGACATAGCGGCCAATCAATTTTTAAGAATTTCTGATGCTGGACTTATTACAATTGGAGCTTCCAGTTCGACGACTGTGGGAGTAGGCGGACAATTTAAAACAATTGTCGCTGAAGCGAATAACATCACCACGGCTGAAACGGATCTGCAGTCTTTCACCGTTCCCGCCAACATGCTCGTCAACAATGGAGACGCCATTGAGTTCGAATGGTTCGGTACGATGACGACTGCAACGAACAAGAGAATTAAACTTTTCGTGAATGGTGCGGCCAGTATCAATACAGGTTCCTTGGCGTTTGGATCGGCTCGTTGGAAGCTGAAGTGCTACCTGCATAAATCGGCTTCGGACGTCGTTAAAGGTTGGGCGGTTTTTGAATCCGACCAAGCCGTGCTGACTCAGACGGTAGTTTATATCGAACAAGTGATTACTCTGAGTTCCAGCTTTATTGTAAAGATCACCGGAACCGGAACGAACACGAGCGATATTATAGGTCGTGGAGCTTACAGCCGGTGGTACCCGGCACATTAAGAGTGGCTAACAAAATAACCCTTGATTCGAGTTTTTAAGTAATAGTTGTATGCAATAACCTATGTTGACTAACTAACAGACATTTGATAGATTTACATAGAAAGGATACTAAAAATGACTGAAAAAGAAACACCAAAAGAACCAGAATACGAGTCCAAGAAACTCTCAGAAACTCATGCACTTACAGTACAAAACATGAAACTGAGGGCAGAATTAAATAATGCCAAGATGCAAGACTTACAAAAAGATCTAGAATCTCTTAAGGGAGCTCTAGGTGCATATGTAAATTCGATCAAAGGGGAATATTTCCCTGGAACTGATTCAGTAATGCTTAATGTAGAAGAAGGTCTTCTACTTAAGAAAATTGAATCAAAAGCAGAGCAAGAACAAGAAGTTGCAGAGACTTCCGAGTTAGCTGCTTCTAAGTAAACTGTCTCTCTAGTTTGCTTTAATAGGATAACATGACAGAAATCACTTCATTTAGTGTTGAAACTAATTTTAAGCCGAATTCTATTAAAGCATCATGGTCTTTATCTGGAACTTTACAGGTAGATGAACGTGTGATAATCAGACGTGCATTAACTACATACCCTAAGACCCCTGATGAAGGGACCTTAGTGCTTGATAGTACTGCAGATTCTGTAGTCACACTAGAGGATAATGACCTAGAAGAAAACCGCTATTTCTATTATACGATTTTCATCAAAGACACAAGCACCGGACTATATACAGAGCAGACTGGATCAAACATCGGATTTGCTCTGTCGTACAAAGACTGGCAATCAGCCAACTCAGTATACCAACTTTTCCCAGAAGAAACTAAGGCCTTAGATGAACAAGGATCTGGAGACCTAAACCGCCTTTGTCTGTCCATAGGGAATATGATGGATCTATATAGATCTGAAGTATTTGTTATGGAGTACAACAGAAAGCCAGATAAGGCCCCAGATAATCTATTAGACTTCTTCTCAGAGAGTTTCGGTTTCCCAGCAGAACGAGGGATAGACTTAAATACCTTACGAAGAATCGGAGAAGGTATTGTATCTGTATACAAAAGAAAAGGCACTATCCCAGGTATTCAAGACTTTATAAAGCTTTTCACAGAGTTTGACAGTAAGATTATCGAGAGTGATACTCCAAATTTCTTATTGTACGATGATGTCTCAGAGCTATACAGAGGAACCCTAACCTCTACTGGGATCAATTTCGCCACAGACAGCACACAGAACTGGGCAGTAGATCAGTGGCTTGGTGGTACGTTCCAAGACCAAGACCAAATTCGTAACTACAGAATTACTTCCAATAGCCTAGATACACTACAGTTAAATTCAGCCCCACCCGCTATTGTTTCAGATTCAGGTACTATCGGACAAGGCCTCGATGATACCATCACAGATACCGCTGGAAACCTATCTCCAGTAACTGGCACAGCTTCAGGTGGACAGGTCAATGAACTAAGGTCTGTAAGCCTACTAGGTACTTTCCCAGACCAGTACTGGAATCTCTCTTATTGCATTATTACTTCAGGAGCTAATGCTGGACTAAGACAGATTGTAAACAGCTTTGACTCAGATACAGGAACCTTGACTTTTGATGGAGACTTCCCAGCTCCTATCTCAGTTGGCGTTACATTTTCACTTCAACGGTATTTACATGTTTATATTCCAGGCCTTACAGGCCTTGATGACCATGAGCTTGCTGGCAGACTACTTACTGTAACTGCAGGCACGAATTTAGGCCAGGAAGCCAAGATTGCCAGGAACTGGGAGTTTGATGGAGGAACTCAGATAGTTCTTTCTATACCATTCACTCTAGCCACAGACAATACTTCGGATGTAGAAATAGCCGACACAGGCATATTCTTTCAAGATACCAGCCAATCCTGGACTCCAGATGAATGGCGAGGCTATAAGATAACTATAGATGGGACAGATACCTTCAATATAGTAACTAACAATGCTGATACCTTGCAACTATCCCCAGTCCATAATAACCAAGGAAGTCCAGAGACTTACCAGTTTTTTAACCTAGCTGATAACTATCCTACAGCCACACACTCTTATGATATATACAACCAATACTTTGTGGCTAATGGAACACACAGGTTTATGGTCAGTGATCTAACTCCACCAAGCTTCTACGGCACTTCCAATGACCCAGGCCAATTCCTGTTTGGGGGTACGACTAGAAGTATTGCTAGTATTGGCGGAGTAGGAGAATTTGAGTTGCCAATCGTCATCCTAGGTGCTATTGTAGAGTCTGGAAGATCGACTGACATTACTGTAAGTACTCTTACAGACAGTTCTGCGAACTTCCCAGTAAACGGATATGTAGGGTATAAATTAAACCCTAATGACCAGCAGATTTTAGATTTTGAGATTGTGTCTAACACAGCCACACAAATTACAGTAGTTGGAAATATTACCTTGGTTGCGCAAACTGCAAATAATTACTATATTATAAATAAGTCAAACTCAGCGAAGACTACACGATTGCATCAAACAATTTCACAATTTATGCCCTATAACTTAAAACCAATTATAACCCACGAGTTTTCTTAATTTGTATAAGATAACAGGAGATAGATAATGGCCAATTTCGATGATACTTATGATGAAACAAGGAATCTTGTTGAGGTTGAATTCCAGAATGGAAAAGAAATTAAGCCCAATGAACTTAACGAGGCCCAAAGGATTGAACGTGTAAGACGCAGAAGAACAATCCAAGCACTAAAGAATGGGCTTAATAGTTTTAACGGAGACGGTTTTAAAGTTGTTGAGAATTCCCCTAATACCAACCAGATTAAACTGTCTGCTGGAACTGGTTTTGTTGGAGGAGAAATTATCAGCCTAGAGAACGACTTAGTTGTTACAGGACTTACTACTCCAGGAGCACCTAGAGTAGATGAAGTTTACCTAGAAGTTAGAGAAGTTGAGCGAGACTCTACTACGTTTCCAGATACTGGAAATATTGCAATTGGAGAAACAACAACAAGATTACAACTTGTTGTTTCAGCTCAAGTAGCTGAAGGTGGTGTAACTCCAGCATCTACTGGAGAATTACATGTTGGCGGCATTGTTCGATTCCACATTGCCACACTGAATCGAGATGCCAATAATACTGTGACTACAGCTGAAATTACTGACACACGACCTCTTATTGGAATTTCAGTTCCAGAAGGTGGTACAGGACAATCCTCATTCGACAACGGAAAACTTATTGTAGGTAATGGAGGAGTAAACCCACTAACTCAAATTGCGCAAGTATCTGATGGCAGAATTCTCAGGGACGAAGGTGCGGGTAATGACCCAAGCTGGGACACTGTTAATAATGTTCTCACAGACACTTTAGATAATTCAGGTATTGTAGCTATTCAAGCTTTAGATGGAGACCCTGATACAGTTCACGGATACAACATCGAAAGATCTGTAAGTGGCGGTGATTTAATAATATCTTTGAAGAATAATCTTGGAACTGATCCATCTGCTAGTAACCCAGTCTACTATTCTTACAACACTTCTTTAGGAGCTTACGTAAAAGCTGCCGTCACTTCAGCTCTGTCTATAACGATTGTCGCCGCTCAAAGCTTTGGATACGATACAGTCGCAGACGCAGAACTTTTTGTGTACTTAATATACGACTCTGTCGATTTGACAAGTCGATTGGCTGTAGCTAGAAGATCTCACTATGATAATGGCCGATTCCATCAAGTGTTCCCACTTAATGTCAACACACTTGAAACGGAAATCACTAGTAATGTTGTCTCAGGTATTTCCGCAACTCCACGACTATTGTGCCGAATCCCAGTATCAAGATCAGGGGCCGCTTGGACTGGATTCTTTGAATCAACAACCTTGATGCGTGATATGGATATTTCGAATCCTTCTACCGCTACTGCTTTATATGTAGCACACAAAAGAGTACTAACAGCTAGCGGCGGTATCTTAGGGGCTGTAGCCATCAGCAGTTCTTCAGGAATCTTTCAGACATCTTCAAGCTCATATGTCAATGTCACAAACCTATCAGTGACGCTCACACGTTCGGGAAACCGACCCGTTAGAGTTGAACTACAGACTAGTGATGTGTCAGATAACCAGACAGGGGTTTTTGGAGGAACAGGCATTGGTTACATAAAATTTTTAAGGGATGCAGTTGTTCTTGGAACTGTGTCCGTACAGCCGGCTGGTGATGCGAACGGGCCTCTAAACGGTGTGCCTTTGGCTACGATTGACGGCGGAAATCTGCCTTCAGCTACTCACACATATACAGTACAGGCGAGAGTAGCAACTGGAACTTTACAGATAATTCGATTGAGATTAATTGTCCACGAAATGTAATGATTTTAAGGTCTTATCCTCATTGTCAAATCACCGTATATGTGGTAGAAAGATAGTAATGAATATAAAACAAAATTGGACTAGGAGTTTTTCATGAGCGATATGGCAGATAAAGCTAAACTAATTTCTAGTTTCAGAGCCCTTTGGGAGATCAAAGGATCTAAGCCTAACACTCGTGAGGCAGAAAAATCGGGCATTTCAGATCGACAAGTCAGAAAACATTTCGGTGGATGGACAGCACTTCAAGACCTCGCCGTCCCGGCAGCTTACGTTTTGCCACAAGATGGCACGATCATTGTTGGAAGATACAAAAGCCTTGCCAGGTCCGAGAAGAGAAAGAACGTAATCCAAGCCCACGAAATCGAACAGTATTTTCAAGAACTTGGCGCAGCTCTTTTAAAACAAGAACTAAAGCCTGTAAGGCTAAATAAAAAAGACATCAAGAAACATTTGAAATCGCTTCAGTCTCCGACTAGTACAGAGAGGGAACTTATCAGTATCTTAAGTGATACACACTACGGGCTCAATGTATTCCCAGAAGAAGTTAACGGCAGAAATAGTTTCTCATGGAAAGAAGCTTGCAGAAGATCTGCTTTTTTCGCCAAAGAAATCAGCGAGTATAAACTACACCACAGAGACAGAACCAAAAAGTTACATTTCCTAGTTTTAGGTGATATTTTAAACGGCCAAATCCACGGAATTGGCGGTCTAGACAATGATCTAATGACAATTCAGATGTGTGGTGCTTACCACATTCTATTCCATATGATTTCATACCTGTTAAACCACTTTGATACTATTGAGTTCACAGGGATTACGGGAAATCATGAACGATTTCTACATAGAGATAAGGGTGGAAGACCTACGTCACAGAAGTGGGATAACTTTATTAACCCAATTTATTACACACTTTCAGCTCAGTTTAAAGGACGAGTAAAGTTTACTATACCACGAGGCCACCAGGCCTTTGTCGATACCATCGGAGGCAGACTCTGTTGTGTGCACGGAGACACAAACTTTTCTGCAATAGGTAATCCAGGAACTTCTATCAACATGAAATCCCTATCCCATCAGGTAGAATCCTTCTCCAATGCGGAAGTTAAAGCTGGTAAACCTGCTATTAAAGCTCTCCTTGCAGGTCACGTCCATCAAGAGTTACAGGCACGTACAATGAATGGTATAGATGTAGTTGTGAATAGCTGCTTATCTGGCCTAGATGGATTTGCCAATAGCCTCACAATTAACTCTTCTCTTCCTAGCCAGACAATTATTGAAGCTACTAAAGACTACGCGATCGGGGATGTACGAAGAGTCAGATTCACAGAAGAGATCGATAACAACAAATCGCTGGACTTGATTATCCCAACATATAAAGGCGAGATAGTATTCTAAATGAAACAGGTACTTACGACTACAGACAGTACTCAGAAACATGTTAAACTGAACTGGGGGAGAATATAATGGGCTTTGGTAACTGTCCCTTTGGGCAACACCCTTTTGGTCATGGATGTGCAACTGTAACTTTAGTTGACAATATCTTTATTGAAGGCTTTAAAGCCACTCTTGACACTGAGATCCCTAATCCCCCACGAGCCACAAAGGCTATAGAGGAGTAATATGTCCGCACTTATTACATGGAAACCGAATGAAGATTCTGATAATATAACCTCCTATCATATTGAGCGGTCTATTGTAGGGGTAGAGACTTCAAACGTATCTCCCTATGCTATTACTGCTGGCCAGACTATTCAAATACGTATAGACGGTGGGAACCTACTCACTATAGCTTTAAACGCTATTACAAGCGGCGCTGCAACTGCAGCCCAGATAGCTACCATTCTAGACGCAGCCCTAAATGCTCACGGAGGCTCTACCAAAGTTAGCTCTAACGGAACGAAAGTTATTATCTACTCTAACCGACAGACAGATAGAGGTGGAGTTAATATAAAGGGTGGTACAGCCCTTGCAGGGTTAGGAATCCTTGCAGGCATACGCAAGTTTCAATCAGAAGTTGTTGATATTGCTCAAGTTTCACATCCGACCGATACTTATACAGATGAAGATGGTGACGCAGGATATCAATACAGACTCAGAGCTGAGAACTCTTCCTCGGCCCTTTCAGGGCCTACAGCATGGTTCTCCCCGTTCAAAGAGGTTATCCCAACTTCAGTGATCTACGGCTATTTAATTGACCCTGAAGGAAAGGCCCTGGAAGACACCAGGGTACAGTTTGGTCCTCCCATCAACAAAAGACCCTCTGATGATGCACTAAGCGGCTTCCAGCCTAATTCCTCAGCCCAGGTAGGCATTTCCCTAGATCATAAAGAAGTTTACTCTGATGCAAACGGTTACTTCCAGTTTGTAGTCCCAGCTAACACGCCTATACGGATTAAGATTGACTCCGTAGGCCATGACTTTGTATATAAAACTCCTACTGCTGGGTCACAAAAAGACTTTACCGACCTAACAGAAGCTACCTCCTACGCAAGTTTTGCACTAGAAGGTGGATGGGGCATCTAAGGTGAGTAACTTAAGTTTACAGTTTTTAGGCCCGATTAATTATAAAGCCGAGATTCCTGAATCCCGGCTGTTTTTTCCACAGACAGGGGTAGCTATGCAGATGATTGAACTAAGAAGAAACGACAAACGGAGCTTCAATGTTCTTGTTAAGGACAATTTCGCCCGAGTCGTAAACTTACAAGGGGCTAGTATAAAGTTCGTCCTTAGGTCCAGAGATGCTATCCTAGGCCCAGACGGTGAGAGAGTCATTGTTGCCACACAGGAAGCTGTAACTATCTATGATCAGCTATCTTATGAGCACATAGGCCAGTTCAATGTTGTATTAGGTGAGGATGCTACTGAGACTGCAGGACAGTATAGAGCAGAGTTTCAAGTACAACTCAAAGGCATTGCCCAGAACAGAAAGACCCCAGAGTATGCTCTAGCGGATGACCAGACCCTCGTTTTGCTCGTTGACGGTGAAGAGCAGACCATTACTTTTGACTCTAACGATTTTGTTGATATATCTAATGCCACAGCTGCAGAAGTCGTGGCGGCTATTAATGCCCAGATTACAGGAGCTATTGCTTACGTGGTCCGGGCTAATATATGTGATAGCTATATTTTGATCCATTCGACCTCAGAGAACGGGTCTATTCAGGCCCACAGCGGGTCTGCTATCGATGCTCTAGGGTTCAACACCCTACTTCAAAGAGACCAAACAGTAAGCTTGCCAGATGAAACACTTATTGTTAATATCAAAGAAGATCTAGACGAGCAGGAAGTTATAGACTAATAGAAAGTGTAGCATTATGAAAGTACATTTAGTATTCACCCTGCCGGAAGACAAAGCTGACCATAAATCGGCCCTGGAGGGGCCTTCTATGGCAATAGCTCTACAAGAGATTTACGATCAAATCATACGTAAGCGTCTGAAATATGGAGAGTTATCTGATTCTGACGCGAAACTTCTGGAAGAAATTAAAACAGAATTCTTTGAGATACTAGACCAACATGATCTGGAGCTATACTGATGATGAAGAAGTCTTATATCTGAAACAAAGAATCTCTTTTCTTGAAGCTCAAATCAGCCTACAGAGTGCATTCAGATCTTACCCACTCAGATCTCAAATGCCCGAATGCCGGCATCACATATATGCAGGCCCGTCATCAAACTGTGTTAACTGTGGCATGCAGTGTCCTGTACTCGGGTTTACAGGCCACTTGACTTAAACACATCCACCTCGTATATTGTATGTTATGAGTGAGATACCTCTTTGGCTTCAGTCTCCACCGCCCAATCTGAAGCTCGACCAATTTAAGCTTCCACTGTATCCATTCCAAAATTCTGGGGCAATCTTCTTAGCACAAAACCCCAACAGCCTTTTACGGGACTCTGTGGGACTTGGGAAATGCCCACAATCTCTTGCAGCGTTTAATGCTCTTGTACGGAAACAACCCACCTTAAAATGTTTAATCGTAGTCCCGGCTTCTCTCATCCACCAGTGGAAAGACGAGATTGAGAAATTCACTACTTTCAAATCTATTATCTATCGAGGTCAGAAAAAGACTAGAGATAATATAATGAAAACTTTTATAAGAGATCCAGAGATCCAGTGCCTTATAACTAACTATGAAATTGTCAGAAGGGACGAGGATAATTTCTTGGATCTACACCGTGAGTTTCCGTACATCATTATATTCGACGAGGCCCAGAAAATAAAGAACCACAGATCTAAAACAGCACAGGCAATTAAGCTGCTATCAATGCGCTCTAGTGGAAATAAACTTCTTACAGCTACACCTGTATTCAATAACGTCCTAGATCTTTACGGACTATTTAAAATAATTAACCCGGCAGTTTTTGGGACGTATGTAAACTTCATGAATAATTTTACTAATTATTATATGATGGATATGGGTAGTTACCAAATTCCTGTATACCAAGGCCCTAAAAATATCCCGCTACTTAAAGATAAAATCAAGGGCTATGTATTTGGCCGAGAAAAAAAAGACGTGTATAATCAACTACCTCCACTCACTTTCTCAGATAGATTTGTTGCCTTACCAGAACATCATCAAGAGATTTATGATGCACTTGAGCAAGAGAAGCTAATTGTGGATGATGTTGAAACTAAGGATATCGACAGGCTGGCAGCTCTCACTCACATGCAGAGTTGTGCTGATGCTGTAGAGCATTTAAACACTACTGTAGCTCCTTCACACCCTAAAATAGACGAGTGTATCCAGATCATTGAAGAAGAGTTTGATGACGACAAAATCATTGTGTACTCTAAGTTTACCCGGACAATAGACATTCTAAATGCAGAACTAAAGAAAAAGAATATCGCCCACTTTAACATTGACGGCAGAATAGACGCAGCCCAAAGAGATGCGAATAAGAAAGCGTGGGAAAATCATCCTGGAAAAGCCATCCTAGTTATCAGCTCTGCTGGTGGGGCTGGTTTAAATCTGCAAGCTGCTGGGACTATCATCTTTTTAAACCGACCCTGGTCTTACGGAGAGCTATTACAAGTTTGCGGACGTATCCATAGAATCGGGACTAAGCATGAGAAATTGCTGATCATTAACTTATACTGTGAAGGCACCATTGACGAAGACATAAGAGATACGTTAAAGTCAAAGGAAGCCGTGTTTAATCGCCTATTCATTCAGGGAGGAGAAAATCTTGCAGAAAAAGACTTCAGCAGAGAAATCTGGAACAAAGCCTATCAAAGAGCTACTGCAAAAATTTAATGTTGTGATTTATAAATCACCTACAGGACTTCAGTATATAAAAGAAGATCATGGAACAAACCAACACCCTCCAGTAGTTTTGCTAAAAAGTATTTGGGAAGCCCTAGGCAAACACAAAGATTCTAAAGCAGCTTACAAGGCCTACCTAGCAGACAAGAAGGCATCAACAAAAGGAGAAACAAAGTGAACAAAGAATCGGAGATAAAGACAGCTGCTCTCATTAAAGCTCTCAAAGATAAAGATCGGGGTGTTCGCTTGTCTGCTGCCAAAGCCCTAAGCAATCACACAGACTCTAAAGCTACCAACGCTCTCATTAAAGCTCTCGAAGATAAAAATCTACATGTTCGCTGGTATGCTGCCGTAGCTCTAGGCAAACACAAAGATTCTAAAGCTACCGATGCCCTCATTAAAGCTCTCAAAGGTAAAAATCTACATGTTCGCTGGTATGCTACCATAGCCCTAGGCAAACACAAAGATTCTAAAGCAGCTACCGATGCTCTCATTGAAGCTTTCGAAGATCAAGATTCGGGTGTTCGCATGTCTGCTGCCAGAGCCCTAGGCAATCACAAAGATTCTAAAGCAGCTACTGATGCTCTCATTAAAGCTCTCCGAGATGAAGATTGGTATGTTCGCAAGTCTGCTACCATAGCCCTAGGCACTCGCACAGATTCTAAAGCCGCTACCTATGCTCTCATTAAAGCTCTCGAAGATCAAGATTCGGGTGTTCGCTGGTATGCTACCATAGCCCTAGGCAAACACAAAGATTCTAAAGCCGCTATCGATGCTCTCCTTAAAGCTCTCAAAGATGAAGATCGGAGTGTTCGCTTGTATGCTGCCAAAGCTCTAGGCAAACACAAAGATTCTAAAGTTACCGATGCTCTCATTAAAGCTCTCGAAGATAAAGATTGGTATGTTCGCAAGTCTGCTGCCATAGCCCTAGGCAATCACAAAGATTCTAAAGCGGCTACCGATGCTCTCATTAAAGCTCTCGAAGATAAAGATTGGTATGTTCGCAAGTCTGCTATCATAGCCCTAGGCACTCGCACAGATTCTAAAGCCGCTACCGATGCTCTCCTTAAAGCTTTCGAAGATAAAGATTGGCATGTTCGCTGGTCTGCTGCCTTAGCCCTAGGCAATCACAAAGATTCTAAAGCTACCGATGCTCTCCTTAAAGCTCTCAAAGATGAAAATCCGGGTGTTCGCTGGTATGCTATCGACGCCCTAGGCAATCACAAAGATTCTAAAGCCGCTACCGATGCTCTCCTTAAAGCTCTCGAAGATAAAGATCCGAATGTTCGCAGGTATGCTGCCATAGCCATAGGCAAACACAAAGATTTTAAAGCTACCGATGCTCTCCTTAAAGCTCTCAAAGATAAAGATTGGTATGTTCGCAGGTATGCTGCCAGAGCCCTAGGCAATTACAAAGATTCTAAAGCAGCACACAAGGGGTTCAATGCAGACGAGAAGGCTTTTAAAAAAGGAGAAACAGAATGACCAAAGAATCGGAGATAAAGACCGCCTACCTATCAGCACGTCATGCTTACGCTGGGGCTCGAAATAACTACTATGTAGCACGTGATGCTTACACATTAGCAAGTGATGGTCTAGACCACTACGGCGAGTTAAACAGAAGAAAATAATGAGCGAAAATAAAAAACTACACAGTTATGAAGGCGAGAAAGCCACAAGGACCGGAGCTTACTACGAAAAGCTCCTGAAGAAGTTCTGTGGCCCAGACTATCATAACTTACTTAGACCACAGAAGAGATCAGAAGTCCGACAGTTTCTTAGGTTTAGTAAGACTTCACTAGTCTACGGCATTCCCCAGGAAGTCAATTGCTTTCGAACCGAAGCTTTCAATATTATCGTACACAACCATTTAACTGCCGTTAGAACTAACGACACAGCCCTAGTCAAATTAAACTTCCATGAACTAGGAGAGTTACCAGACACCACTATTGAAAACAGCATGGAACTTTTAACCCCAGATTTCCTTTGGCTAGATATCTGTACCACGAAAAATTCCTTCATCCCACATCAAATTATGTTGATAGTTAACATGCGAATGGAACAAGGCAAGCGTACAGTGATCTACTCTCCAGCAGCGGATGACCGGGCTTGGCAGCGTCTATATGAATCAGACGTTTTCATTAAGTTCCTGAATAGGTTTAAAGAAAAGTCACAGGCTCTCGAAGTTAAGGGGTACGAATGAGCGAAGCAACACAATATTCCTATAACGTTCTTTCAGGCTTATTCTCTGATAGAGTAATTAAACTGAAAGCGCAGATCAAGCAGAGCTACTTCACAGACCCAGCTCAAATGCAGCTATACACTTTCTGCACTGAATTTTATGCGAGTACTAAAACTGTACCAACAGTTCAAGTTGTAGAAGATGCATTTAAAGATAAACTGTGGGACATCCAACAAGAAGTAAAGACAATTCTCGGCAAGCTCAATGTACTAATTGATGACGCCCTTTTCGAACACTCACTACAGAATTTCATACAAGACCATAAGATTTCACTCCTGGTCAGTAACTCAAAAAAGGTCGCAAATGTACAGTCCATTGGCTTCGACAAAGTGCTAGATGATACTCGTAAAGTCCTGAACACAATTACCGGCATTGAGAATTCAAAGCTCAATATCTACAACTCTGATATTAAAGATGATGTTGACTCCTTCTTAACGAGAACGTTCGATAAGACTATTGATACTCCGGGCATCCCTGTTAGAAATCCCATCATCAACAGAATTACTGGTGGTATGCAGCCGAAGCGCCTGTGGGTTATAGCTGGAGCTTCGGGTGAATGTAAGTCTACCTATCTTAAAAATCTAGCGTACGATTCTTTAATCGCTGGCGCTAATACTTTCTACTGTACTGTGGAAGAAGACCAAGATCAGGTTCTTAGAGTACTAACTACTATTCACGTCTTTAGAAAGTATAGTGTTATCCTAGAATCTGCCAAATATAAAACCTACACTGCTGAGGAAGAAAAACTATTCAGACAAGCCCAAGAAGACTTCCTTAGCTTGAGCAGCAACATAACTATTTTTGAATTGCCGCAACGCTATAGCTACTCTAATTTTGAGAGCATGTTAACGCAACAGAACTCAATCAAAAAGATCGACGCAGTATTTCTAGATTACTTACTGCTCCTAAAGCCGGACAGTAAAAGATCTCAGCAGCATGAAGAGAGTGAACAGCTCTACAATGAAGCTAGACAGCTGGCTAATGGATTCGACGGGGGCCGTGGTATATTTGTTTGTACCGCCCACCAAGTTAATCGAGAAGGCTGGAAGAAGGCTAAGAAACGTGGTCATTATGTAGCCGAGGATTTAGCCAAGACAGTAGCAGCACAACAAGCCCCAGATTTAGTTATTGCTAATTATCTTGATCCTGAGCTTAGATCTCAAAATGAACTCAGACAAAACCTGCTAAAGAACAGAGGTGGAGAATTCTACAATGAACCTTGGATCTGTCCCATTCAGTTAGAGTGTGGAATTATCAACCCTCCTCTTGATATGGATGACATTCCAAAAGACCTTAAGCTATGAGTTTACGAGAAATATATAGTAGATTTGAACTAGAGTTTCACGTAGACTTACCCAGTGTATATTTTGGAGTTGTACATAACCACTTGGGGTTCAATCAATGGGTTTGGAGTATTCATAGATGAGCGTTGACGAAGTATACAAGTGTTTTAACCTGCACTTTTACAGAGCCGATGATAACGCAGGTGGATGGTGTGGCCTCTATAACTCCGACAAATTCGGACCCAAATTCAGCTATCTCTGGTGGATCGGAGTATTTAAGTGATGAGCCTAGAAAGAGTACTGATTAGCTTTGGCCTAGAGTGCCGAGTCAACTATTTCTGGTTTGGAATACATCGAGTCACCGCACCAGTCTACACAATAATCTGGGATATGTCTTTGAGGCCAACCAAATGAATGGGCTTAAGTTTACACTACAAGTATTAAAAGACTACGGCTACGAGATCCCGCAGATCAATAGAAACATCTGCTGCCTTTTCCATGAAGAAACTCGTCCATCAGCCAGACTCTACGAAACAGGAAGCTACCACTGCTGGTCAGGTAAGTGTGGCGCACACTTCTCCGATGGCCTAGGCGCTATCATGCAGATTGAGGGCTGTCACTACAAAGACGCACTGACAATTGCTGGGAATAGATACGGATTTCAAGTACCTGAAAAAGACATGGTATCTATGAAAGAGTTTTATTCACTAGAAGAGGCAATAGTAAAAAAGGTTATCGAACAAAAACCTATGCTATTCTTGTCAGTCTACAAAACTTTAGATACAATCATATCAGAACGTGATTTAGATAAAATGAAAAAGCTTTATACAAAACTATCTCAAGGAGAAATTAAGTGAGTAAAGAGTGGATGAATTCATGCTCCTTTACTTTAGTAGACTCTAAAGAGAAGCTCACATACCTAAAGACTCAAATTGAGTCAGCTCAATTCGTAGGATTGGATCTAGAAACTACTGGACTTGACTGGCTATCAGACTGGATTGTTGGCGTAGCTATTTCTACCGGAGAAGATCAAGGCTACTATATTCCTATCGACCACAAAGATTCTAACAATCTCAGCATTGCTTTGGTAAAACAAGAGTTGCATGAGATCCTTCTAAAGAAGAAAGTTATCTACTTCAATGCCGCATTCGACCGAAGTATGCTTATCAAAGCAGATATGGATGTTCCTGGAGAAGATGCAATGCTTCTTATCTACCACAAAAATACAGAGAAGTATAAGGCAGTCGGTTTAAAGAAAGCCTCTAAAGAGTTCTTGAACCGGGAAATGATCGAGTTCAAAGACCTATTCACAGACGAAGAGAAGAAGCGGGTAGACCGAAAAGTTCCGAGCCTAAAGTTGAATAAAAAACCAGCCACAGATTGCCTAGCCTATGCCTGTAGCGATGCGATTAATACTTGGTTACTTTATAAGAAAGAGCGACATAGACTCCCGCCGAGAATGGAAAGTGTTTATGAGATCGACAATAAATTTATAGACTATATCTTAGCCATTCAAGATACAGGCTTCGATGTAGACCTCAAGTATCTTTCAGAATTACGTAAGCGTATTCAAGGTAAGATATCGATGCTGCAAGATCGAATGAATGCCGCAGCTGGGTTTGAAGTGAACCCCAATGCCTCCGCATCTATTTGGAAAGCACTGACCTCCTTCGGTGTAGAGCCCACTAAGTTCACGGAGAAATCCAATAAGCCAGCCTTTGACGCAGATACTCTAGATGGAGTTGATCACCCGTTTGCTAAAGATGTTAGTGATTACAAGATCTTAACTAAGACCCTTTCAACCTACATAGACGCTCTAGAACAAGGTATCCATCCTAAAACAGGACGCTGCCACTCCCTATACCCCTATACTTTTACCTCTACAGGCCGCCTCTCCTCTACTGCTATGAAGGATACTAACATGAAGAAGTTAGGTATCAATGCACAGCAGGTAGCTAAGATGATCATATCGGACTCAAAACATGAGTTCTTTCAAGAGTTTAAGTCTGATTCTATCAGAAAAGCAATCATCCCTCCTAAGGGTTATATCCTAGGCTCCTTAGACTGGTCAGCTGTAGAGCTCCGTATTGCAGCACACTTCTCCCAAGAACCCATCTGGCTAGAAGGGTTTAGGAAGAATGAAGACTTACATCAGAAGCTAGCAGATACTATTAACAATAAGCTAGGTCTAAACATAGATAGAACTAAAGCCAAGAATGCCCAGTTTAATATGTTATACGCTTTCTACTGGTCCACCTTTGCTGAGAACCAAGGAATCTCTATGGAAGAGGCTGAGATGCTCTATAAGGCCTTCTTCAGCACAGTGGTATACTATGACCGCTGGAGAGAGAGCTATAAGAAGCAAGCCTATACCCAGGGCTATTCAGAGACCATGTATGGACGTAGGCGTGTAGTGGGTAGCTATGCTGAAGCCAGAGATCTACAGAACTATCTCAAAAACTTAGATAAAAAGTATGAGAACTATAGCCGTGAGGAAAAGAGTCTGTACCGACAGTACCGTATGAAACGGTCTCAGGGAGACCGGGAAGCTATAAACCATAGGGTCCAAGGGACTTGCCTAGACTTTATGAAGATAGCTGGGATTAAGATTTGCAAGGAAATGGCCCGGGAAGGGCTTTGGAGAACAGATGTAATCCCAATGATGGTCGTCCATGATGAAGCCAACTTTGCAGTAAAGGGCGAGATATTGACTATTGACCGGTCCGGGACGGACCCTTTAGTTATAGTATCTCCTGAAGCCACGGCCAACCTAGCCAAGATCAAGAAGATCATGGAGAACGTAGCCCCCGCTAACTTTTCTGTACCCCTTGTTTGTGAAGTAGAAGCCGGTTTAAACTGGAAAGAACTCTACAAACTTAAGGTTTAATATAGTCTGCTGTATTTAACCTTAAATAGACCAGCCCCTGTTGACAGTAAAACTAATTATTGATAAGGTAAACTCAAGAGTTAACCATCCATGAAAGGAACTATATGACCATACAACCCAATTTCTCAGACGGTGAATTAGATCTAGACTCCCTTAATTCGGGAACGAAAAAGAAGTATGCCAAGATTATGTCTGTCCCTGCTGGGAAATCTACCTTTAGAATTTTACCCGTAACAGGGGGAAAGAAACCGTTTGTAGAGCATTGGTATCAATGGTTCAAGTTTGTAACTACGACTCCGGATGGAGAGTCTAAGACTTTCTGGTCTACAGGGAAGACAGCTGAGTTCAATAACCCTATCAGAGTTAAGCTCCAAGCTATTGGAAAACGTAAGTCTGAATTAGAAAAGGCTCATGGAGAATCCGTTGTTAATAGCAATGGACAGACAAGCTTTAAAGTTAATGAAGAGAAGCTGCCTAAAGATATCCAAACTGAGTATCGAAAGCTTAAAGCAGCTGAGCGGTATTTGAAGTCTACACGTCACGTGTTCTGTAATGCAGCCACTTTAGACGGAAGCCACACAGTTCTACGTATGCCTAAGACTGCTTATGAGTTAGTTAAGAATGAAGTTATTCGTTTGAAGAATGAAGGTGAAACTCTTAATGCTTTAAGTCTTTCAGATTCAACTACTGTTGCTGAAGGAAAAACTACACCGAGTTTTGGTGTATGGTTTGATTTTGATCGTACAGGAGAAGGACTTGGAACTAAGTATGTTATTAAAGTTCGAAAGACTCGCACGAAAGTTGAAATTAATGGAAAGACTTTGATTGATGAGCAGTTTGACCACACCCCTCTTTCAGATGAAATTCAATCTAACTATGCAAGCATGGTTGTAGATCTAGACACTCTTATCCCTTCTTACACCAATGAGGAACTCACCGAGATTCTTAAAGGCAACAAGAAAGTTGTGGATTTGAAGAATGGCTATACTCCTAAGGAAACTTCAGGAGCTAGCGAGCAGGAAGTATCTAGTGGAGATGCGCTGGAAGGACTGTCCTTGGATGATTCTGAAGTATCAGCCTTGCAAGATGATATTCCAACTATCGATCTTTAAACAGCCAGAGGCTTCATAACTGAAAGTACCTTTAAATGAAATTAGATGAAATTTACGGTGAGTTAATTAATCTTAATGAGATCTCTATACCTCCCGATGCGAAAGATCGCGGGTATGATTATATCTTTGAGATTGTAAGTCGGATTAGATCAGCACAGGATTTCTGTACAAGGTATTTAGTTGACTGTAATCAGAAGCTTAGCGCATCTAAAAAGATATTACTTGCACGGCAAAGTGAAATTGATATGTATGTGTTTGAAGCCCTTAAAGTCAGGAAGTATTTAGAGCAGATCAAGTCTTTTCCAGAGAGAAAAGAAATGATTAAGCTAGAAGCTATTACTTCTATTGACATTAGAGGGGCTGAAGAACAGCATGATGCTCTATCTAATCTGAAGGATGCTCTTTCTAACACCCTTACTAATCTAAGGACAGCGAAGGAAGAACTCAACATGATTATTGGATTACTTAAACAAGAGTTCAAAGACTCAAACTCGGGAGCTATGTGGAACAATCCACTACCTTCTAATAACCATGAAAACCCTCTCAAGGACATGGAGTTTTTAGAGTAATGAACTTCAACGATGAACTAGATTTAGGGACATTAGATGCAGCTCCAGAGCTTGTACCACAAGCTGTAGTTGTTAACGAGACCTCTAAGGCAGTGAAGCTCGGTGGTAAACTAGGGCACTTTAATATTGTAGGTACGCACACCAATTTCAAATCGTTCACTGCTGTAGTCCTAGATGTAAAGACCAAACGTATGTGGTTCATGGGAAATGGGACCTCTTACTTCTGCCGGTCTGATGATTCTAATAAACCTATCCAGTCAAGTTCTGAGAACTATAAACAACAGGCTCCGTCCTGCGGGATCTGTCCGAAAGCTAAGTGGAATGGAAGACAGAAGCCACCAGACTGTCAAAACTCTTTAGACCTAACCCTAGCCACTTTAACAGATGGTGTGCCTAAAGTTCTAGAAGTCTCCTTTAAAAGCTCTGGTATGAAAGAGATAAAGAATGCTCTAGAATACATGTCAGAGAACGGAGGGCTGACTTTCAGCAAGCTTAAACTAGAGACCCAGATAATTGAAGGGAGAAACTTCGATTATTTTACTGTTGCTGTGGGAGAAATTTCCCAATTGACAGATGAAGAGCGAGGGTCTATCCTACCTTTAGTGACTAAGTATTCCCCTAAAACTGAAACCATTCATTGGGAACAGCCCGCTGAGATTGAAATCACCAGTGATGAGGTTTCCTCTTTCAGCAGCAACTTAATTGAAATAGATTTGGAGTAACCAGTGTTTAAAGTTTATCTAGTACAAGTATTTAACTTATTAATAGTAGTGCCAATTATCATAATTACTGGACTAGGTGTGAATGCCTTACTCCCGAATGTAAATCAGGGAATTGTATTTGCTTTCACTGTGTTTCTCACAGCTGCCGTATTACTTGTTATCGATGCAGCAACGGCAGAATTTATCAAGTGGAAGTCTATGAGGACACTAAAGCAATACGGGTTTAAGACTGCTGGGGAAGCAGAGAAAGTTATGAGAGACTACACGGACTATCAGACACAGCTCTATCTCCTCCCACCTGAAGCTAAGAGAGAGATTATAGATAAGAGTAATAGAACTGAGCAGCTCATTAAAGATTATGAAGGAAGGCCCCCGTTCTTTTTCCAGAACTTAGGGATGACTAAAGAAGAAGCTATTGAACAAGTTAAGAATGATTGCACGACTTGGCTAAAGCAGAGAGGATATCCAGTATGGGAATTTCCCCTAAAAAACCAGGACAAGTCGTAATAGGGTTAGACCTTTCTACTAAGCCGGGTTACGCAATCCTAGCTGACGGAGAAAGACTTGCCTCTGGGACTTCGAGACCCCCAAGCCCCCTGTCTAGTATGAAGGGTGAATACCCATTTACTTACGTAGGTTTTACCCAGTCTGTTGTTGAAAACTTACTGTACAAAGTCATGACCCATATTCAGTTTTCTAAGTTACAGAATTCTGATGTAGATGTTATTGTGATTGAAGAGACAACTGCGAGTTCTCAAAACTACTCTCAAAAAATCTTAGAGTTTATTCACTATGAGTTTTTGAAGACAGTCACCGCTATATTCCCCGAAGCTAAAGTGGTCTATATACGTGATTTAGTTTGGAAAAAGGCCAATGATGCGCATATGAACGCTGAAGAAAAGAAAAATAATTTAAAGCTTAGTCGACTAAAGAAAAAGAAGGCGGAAGAAAATCCAAATCTGAAGAAGATTATAGTCAAGAAAGACACTGACGGAACCCCAATTAAAAAAGTATCCAGACAAGATGCTTACATAAGAAAAGCAAATGAAATATTCAGCTTAGATTTGAAATTAGAAAATGAGGACGAGGCAGCAGCGTTATTATTAGCGAGAGCTTATCTCACAGGCGCCCCCCATTGCAATGGGCGACTTGATGGAGGAGTATATGTCAAAAAACCTGACGGGATTTAAAATTAATACTTGGACATTTGAGTCTAAGTTCAACAAGTTACTCTGCAATGTTAGATGTTCTTGCGGACTTGTGTGGCAGCGCCAGGATAAAAACATTTTATATGGTAAATCAAACTGAAAGGAAAAACAATGCAAAAATATCAAGGCTCAAAGCAAAGAAAAAAGCAACAAGCCCGGAAAAGAAACGGATTGTCATCAGGAAAGATAATGATGGCAACCCCATCAAAAGGGTTACTAGGCAAGATGCGTACATTCGTACTGCGAATGAGATCTTTGGCCTCGCGCTTACTCGCGAAAATGAGGACGAAACTGTGACGCTCTTAGTAGCAAAAGCTTATCTAATGGGCGCTCCTACCTACAACGGACTAATTACAGGAGGCCTGCTGCCCAAAAAAGGAGAAACAAAGTGAGTGATGATATGTCCATGTCAGATACTTTTAAGACTTTGGGTCTTCATGTGCCTGCTCAGACTACTTCAAACGTAGACCTTGTGAAGCGGGAAAGAGATCTAGCTGTAGAAAAAATAGCTGAGAAATTAGAGAGTGTGAAGCTACAGATCGACAGACAGTTTAATCATCTAGAATCACAATTGAATCAGAAACTAGCTGATGTAGGCATGAACGTAATGTCAGCAGAGATGGAAAACTTGAAAATGTTTATGCAAAATATAAATGTAAATGTTTACAGTGGCCCACAGTATTACAGCAAGATTAACGGGCTTTATGATTTCACTCCGATGAGTGACGACATTATATATCTGAAAAAAACTGTGAATATTTTAGCTAGAGTAATTCTCAAATACCATGGACAGGGTACAGGATATTAATTATGGCAAAGAAACCTAAAGACAAAAATGAAAAGCGTCCTGAGAATACAGGACTAGCAGCTTTCAGAGAATACAATAAGAAAGTTGCTTCTGATGTGATTGAGGAAGAGTTAGAAGCAAAGACTTCCCAAGATGTAATCTCCTCTGGCTCCATCATAATTGACCATATTTTAGGTGTAGGTGGTTTCGTGAAAGGAACTATCCATGAAATTGCAGGAGAGCAGCACTCAGGTAAATCGACCATCTGTTTACAGACAGCACGAAATTCTCAGAGAGAAGGTAACTCTGTAGCCTACCTTAATACAGAACAATCTCTAGATAAAAAATATGCCCTGTCCTTAGGTGTGAACATGGAAGACAAGAGTCTTTGGTATTATTCGACCCACAATAGTTATGAAGGCTTAGCCACAACGATTAACGGCCTTATAAATGTTGGAGATATCCGAACAATTATTATAGACTCAGTCACAGGATTCGAGAAGAAAGAAGTTCTAGATGAAGACACATCTCATGGAGCTACCCAGATAGGGACTGCAGCAAGATTCTGGAGCGACTACCTTAAAAAGCTAGCCTCACTAGCCCACAAAAATAATGTTTTGATCTTAGCTACAAACCAAACCAGAGTAGCCAATATTGGAGTCTACGGCTCTAACCCCATTAAAGATACCACAGGCGGAAATGCTTTGAAGTACTGGAAGACAACATCTTTGCATCTTCAGGGATCTAAAGCCAAGGCTGAAGACAGTGTGGATGACTTCGGAGATAAATATTACCGGGTTAACGAAGACTACACAAAGGTTGTAGCCAAGGTAGACAAGAACAAGTGGGCACCATCCTATAAATCTGCCATCGGAAAGATTGTACCGTACTTAGGCTATGATAACTATGAAGCTTTATTTAAACTAGCTACTACCAAAGGACTGGTTCAAATAGCAGGAGCTTGGATATCTTATAGAAATGAAGAAGACCCAGACCACTTTAAAGTCCAGGGCCGCCCAGCTGCTCAAGAAAGAATTAAGAATAGTCCCTCGATACTTAAGAAACTTATAGAGGATGTAGGCCTTGCAAACCCCGAAAATTACTTCCCGAACTCTAAGTTTTAGAGAGGAACATTATGTCCGACTGGAAGGAATCTCAAAAGCTAACTTGGAGGCAACTCTTTACCAAGCTAAAGCACACAATGGAATATATTGCTGTGTCGTTCGAGACAGTAAAAGACGAATTCTTTTCAGTTATCAGGGAATCTGGCACGATACTAGTCTCTGTTTCCGGTTTTGGATGGAGTTTATTAGTAAAACCACGTAAGAATTTAGCTGAAACCCTCCTCATCATGACCCCGGCTGTAGTTCTTACAGCTGGGGTTTTTTACCTTAAGTTTTGGATATTTTTAATAGCTACCCTCATGTATTTAGCTGTCTTTTTTATCCTCATATCTATTAACCTCTATGATCTGCCCGACCGCCTTGTCAAGTATGGCTACCTATGGTATGTATTAGGTATAGTGTCTTTGATTTTTAGTTTCTTCTTGTAGGAGATCAGTTGTGGAAATGCCCGAAGGTTGGAAAAGATTCGATATTGCTACAGACAAAGATTCTGGTGAATGCTATAAACAATATGATTGCGAAATAGTACGAGATCTCATGAAAGAAATGGCAGAAGCACTAGAGGCTATTGAATTGTGGCTCGTAGAGAAATACATTAACAATTATGAAGACTTAAAGATTAAAGAGAATGGGGATGTGTATGCCTAGTTATACTTATTTATGCGCTGACTGCCGTGTACAGAGCCAGCTTATGCATGGACTGTCGAGTAAGACCGTCCCGGTCTGCCCTAAATGTGGGTCAGAATGCCTAAAAAGGGTGCTTAGAGGCTCTGGATTTCACATTGCCGGCCCTGGTGTCTATCGAGAGGGATTCTCGCAGTATAGGGCTCCTCTGACTACCCCAGACGGGGAACTATTTAAGGGAGATAAGAAGTGAAAAAGAAAAAATTAACGTATAAAATTGAGCCCAAACCACAGACATTTATCACACGACTAATTAGAAAGATCATTAAATATGTAATTAAAAGGGGGTGGGCCGGGGAATTGAAAATACCTAGCGAGTTCTTCGAGAGTGTGAGTCTAAAAGGTCTTCTTAATCCTGGAAGGAAACTGTAAATGAAAGAACTAGATACGTTACAAGCCCGCTATGCAAAGGTTGCAGACCGAATCAAAGAGATTGAGTTGGAAAATGCAATGAAGAAGAAGAAGCTTCAAGAAAACCGAGATGAAATCGTCAAGTTAGGCTTCGACCCGGACAAGTTAGACACCCAAATCCCAGCCATCAAACAAAAAATCCAAGCACGTTTACAGGAGATTGAAGTTCAGGTAGATTTACTATATGTGGAGCTTGGGTTAGGCAATGAAAAACAAGGATGATCTAGAAAATTATCTCGTCTACGGGATTCATATTCAGAATCGAAAGATATTCTTTGGATCTCCCATGACTTCAGAAGATGCTGATGATGACTTCGGATCTTGTTCTGTAGCCATGGCCATCAGAGCCATTGACCTAATGGTCAGCATGAACTCCAAACCTATTGAATTACATATAACAAGTTCCGGTGGCCTCGTATACCACATGATGGGCCTTAAAGATAAGATGCTGGAGAGCCCAGTGAAGTTTATATTTTACGGACGAGGTCTTATATCTTCCGCTGCTACATGGATTCTTGCGTGTTCAGATGAACGTTACTTAAGTCAAGACTGTACTGTCATGATTCATAACGGGGGTACTCACCGAGAGAATGAGTCTGGTACTACACGAATGACAGACCAGACCATTGATACTGAAGAAGATGAGCGACTCCAAGACAGACTGAACCAAATTTTCAGCGACAATAGTAGAATGCCTAAAAGCTTTTGGGATACCATAGTTCAACGGGATTGTTATCTGACAGCTGAAGAGGCTGTTATGCTGGGTTTAGCGGATGAAATCATTCCCTATAAAAAGAGACTAAACCTAAGACAAAAACGACAGTCACTATTAAAGGCCCACCCCACTAAAAGGCAGATGGAATTACTGGCCAAGAAATTACTTGCGCGAGTTCGAATGAACCACATGGCTAAGGATGTGCAAGTACAACTTCCTGTGGAAGCAGCTGAGGAACTTCCAGCATACGATAGATCAGAATTAGAACTAGAGAAACTTAATGGAGATGGTAATGGAATCAAAACTGAACCTACTGCAGAGTAAAATCTCGACCAAGTTAAGTGAGAAGAAGATTCTCTCCGATCAACTCTCTGACATAGATCGAGAGATTAAGAACCTATCTACCCGCACTATCAACTACAATAAGGCCGCAGCATTCTGTGATGTACTCATTGAGAAAATGAATGCCGCTTCAGTAGAAGACATCGAGAAGCTAGTCACAGAAACTTTGCAGTTTATTTTTGAGAGACCTTATGAATTCACCATGAAGCCTCATGTAAGCCGGGGATCTGTTACGTATAACTTCGGTTTAAAGATTGATGATAGGGAAATAGACAATATTATGGATAGCGAAGGGGGGGGCATTGTCTCAGTCATCTCGATTATCATGAGGATTGTTACTATCTTAATCACAGACCCTCCCATGAATAGATTACTAGTGCTAGACGAAAGTCTCGGGATGCTATCAGCCCAGTACATTGATAACGCTGCTCGATTCATAAAGCAATTGGGAAGTAAATTAGGATTTAAAATAGTCCTCGTGACGCACCAAGAAGAGTTTAAGACCCACGCTGATGTGGTCTATGAAGTTACAAAGGGCGAAGTGAGGCTTACCAAATGAGCTTGAGTGGAATACTAGGCGCGTTTAACCTCGATCTTGAGTCTGACTCGACTCCTGTAAGCTGTAAGGCGGGGCCGGCCCACTACTTGAGTCTGTGGGAAATAACTGACAATAACTACAAGAGACTAGTTTGGCTTTTACATGGCACCAATTAAAAAAGTAATTCTCAGTTACTCTAAAGTATCGACGTACAAGTGCCCTCGTAAGTACATGTATCAATATGTACAACGCATGCCTAAAAAAGACAATGGTCGATTCTCATTACCTGGTCGCGCAATACAAAAGCTCTTCGAATTATTTGTAAACTCGAAACAATTTAGCAATGGGTCTAAATGGCTTTATGAAAATGTGGCTGTTGTTTTCTACAATGAGTACAAACGGTATGAAGCCACTACAACTTTCTTAAAGGGTGAAGAGTATGAGGATGTTCTTCATGAAGTAGTTGACATGATTCCTAATTGCTACGATTTATTTATTAAAAAGAAATGGAACTACGGGAAGATCTCTAGTGAGATTCGATTTCAAACAGACCTCACTGGGTCTATATCTCTTATGGGGGATATGGACTTTCTGATTGAGACTAAAACTGAAACAATTTTAATGGACTTTAAGTCAACGGCCAAAGGTCTAAGTGGTATAGACAAAGAACAGCTTCTGATCTACAACCACCTTTATAAATCTAAGTACGGAAAGTATCCCGATCAAACCTATTTCTTTTTATGTCGTGATAATCAACTAGTCAGAGTGACTATTAAAGACGATGAGATGGAAGCCCTGATTAGTAAGCTTGTTAAGGTAGGCGAGGGTATCCAGAATGAGGACTACCATAAGGTCCCAAGCAAAGAGAACTGCGGCTGGTGTCCGTACAAGAAGTCTTGCTTTGCACCGGAGAAACCACCATGGTAAATGAAGTGCTCACAAAATTCGGTCTGTATTATATTGACTATGGTCAAGATTACCTTCAAGTCGGAGTGCTCCTCAGGTTTACTAAAAAAATTTAGACTTTGAAATCCATCAAATTTTTCCTCGCCCAATTTTTTTCAAAAAGGTTTTTTATACATTCTCAATAGATTTTTGAGTTTGTTCTGGCAATACCTGACCACACTCAGTGCAAGTGCTTGATAAATCATGTATTTTATGCTGTAATTCTAGATATTCCTTCTTTATAACAGAAACATCATCATACTGAACGTTTTTGATCAATACCCTGTACTTCTCTAGGTCAGCCATAAGCTCAAGAGCCCTCATCAACTTAGAAGTATCTGGAATATCCTGTACTACCCTAGACCCAACTGCCTCCAGCAGCTTTATTAACCTACTAGGATCTTCTGGCCTCTTATAGTCTGGCGTTAGCTGGCAATACTCAGACAAGATTATCAATTTACTAGGGTTTTCCGGTCTACTAGGTAAAGGTGTTAGCTGGCAATACTCAGACAAGATTATCAATTTACTAGGGTTTTCCGGTCTACTAGGTAAAGGTGTTAGCTTATACTGTCGATTACTCTCTATAAGCTCTTCCACTCTACTTAAGTCCTTTGATAGCTTCTCAATCTGTGATCGACTCTCTAGGATGCTCTGTAAGCGACTATTCAACCCTTCAGGGTCTCCTAGATCCACTAACTTAGTTTGGATAGCCTCACGGTCAATCTGGCGAATAGAGAGTGTAGATGCCATCTCTGAGCTATCCTTGGCTATTCGAGACTTAGCTGATTTAACCTTCCCTGCCTGGGATAGAGAGGAAAGCAGCTTAGAGACTTCAGAATCACTAAAAGATACAAGAAAGGGTGAATCCCATTGCTGTGAAATGTTTACGTAATATTTCTTTTTATCTACCTCAATAGGCTGGAAGCCTAGGTCTGCAATTTGCTGCAGTTGATCTCTGCCGATTGCCCGAAGCTCGGGGCCGCCATTAATTGAGTATCCTGTGCTTGAATCTCGTAAGTACTTGATTTTATTGCCGTCATCCAGCTCTAGTTCGATTTCCAGGCTTTTGGCACCATGTCTTATAAAGCTTTTAGAGGGGATATTATAAAGTAGGGTCTTAAAGGCACGTACAATAGCAGTCTTTCCTGATGAAGAGTGACCGACTATCACAGTAAAGGGCTGTATGTCTAATACAGACTCTTTGTGGCTCTGAAAGTTTTTAAGTGTTAGTTTCATACTAAATTAATATAGTGCCCAATTATCCAAATATAGCTAGCAGAGTTTTCATCGTATAAGCCAAGACTTCTGGAGTCTTTTAGTTTCCAAGTTAAGTATTCTAAGTTAAAAATACGAAGTGTTTCAACTACCGACATAAGACTCCAATATCTCTCGTACTTCAGGCTCAAGATCAGACTCTTTTATAAGAGTATTTATGTCTAGCTGTGTAGAATCCCGCATGGATTGAACTCGTTCTAAGAAACCTTTAAGCTCGTCTTTTTTCTCCGATTTAATTTCCCTTTTCCAGTCTTTAAAGATGTCCGATTTTATTTGTATGGGTAAATACTCCGTTGAAATAGTGGATTTGCCGGCTGAATCCCATGCCACTGTTATAAGAGTAATCTGAGGTACTCGGTCAATTTCTTCAGACGCTGTGTTTGTACGTCTGAAAGCTCCTGGCTGAACAAAAATCTGCCCTTTACTGTTTATCATCTGCGGGAGACTAGTGTGCTCATGCCCATTACAGAATAGATTTACGTTAGATTGTGTAAATTCCTCTATGCCTAGTCTGTCTTCACTGTAGAACTTGCCTGACTTTAAACCTATCATCATATGTATGAGCCCTATAAGAGGCGCATCTTGTTCTGGGTTTATCGCAGAAAATCGACTCATATCAGTAGTGTACGAGTGGTCGAATCCCGCTATTCCGACTCTATTCTGGCCGTTTTGGGTTGATACATACTGTGGAATATTAGTTGCTCTAGTTAAAATCCCGGATTCAAACATAAACTTTAAAGGGTGATTGTCGATAGAGTTAAGGGAGGTATCGTGGTTTCCTGCGATTGCAAAAACCTGTAGACCAAGCAGTTTGATATGTTGTGCCGCTTTTATGGAAGTTTCATAAGAAATTTTGGTTCCATGCTTTGAGTCGAATAAATCTCCCGAAATTAAAACCGCAGCTACATTATACTGATCACAGTATTTCCTGACTTGCTGGAATTTGCCAGAAAGGGTCTCCATGATATCGTCTACCCGGTAACTGTTAGAACCCGTCCAGTGTATATCAGTCAAATGTACGAAACTTATTTTCATAACAAACCCTCTATAAACGAGTTTAACTGAGACTTTAGGGATTCGTCAAGACCCTTTTGAAGCATTCCGTTCGGGTCTTTTTCACCCTTTAGCCGAAAGTTGTAGATATTGTATCTTAGGCCAAATTTCTCTAGCACTTTCTCAGCTGCTTTCTGACCCGCTTGGTCGTTATCAAAGAACAGTACAAATTTATCAGTATATCTGCTGAAAATCTTTAAGTGGCTCTCATTCAACCGAGCGGAAAGAACTGAAAAGGATAGGAATCCCAATTTCTCTAGTGATAACGTGTCGATAGGCGCTTCTGTAATTACAATAGGCTTACCAAAGAAGGCTTGTTTTAGGTTCTCTGCATTATAAATAGCGGGGCTCTCAGCTTCTTTTAAAAGGTATATGTACTTAGGGTCTTGGCCTGGACGGTACTCTAACTGCCCTCTGAAATGACTGTATTCATCCTTCAAGGGGATGCTGATACAGAATCTGGACGAATGGTAGACGATCTCATGCCTTTTTAGCTGGTCTTCGTCTAGTTTTCGGTCGTTTATTAGATGTAGAAGCTGTTCGTTCATTTCTTCTTGTCTTTAAGCTTTTGCCTGGCTTTGTCTTGGGCATTTCTAAAATTCTTATATAATTCGGGGTTAGTCTGCTTAACCTTCTCAGCCTTTACTCTTGCCGCTTCTTTTTTGGCCTCTTTGCCGGCATCGAAATCCTTCTTAAGATCTAGGTCTGCTGCGCTGATAAAATACTCCGGTGGTTTCGTAAACTCTCGTGACAGCTCATATTCAGAAGGCATACCTAACTCAGCGTTTGACTGCGGAACATCATAATTATTCTTAAACGCTGCACCTTTTATAACTATACCGGGAGCTGCGTACACACGCTCTGTTTCCACACCACATTGCGTATCAGCATTTCTACATATGGGATTAGCCTTCGGCTTCATAGCAGAAATGATCTCTATTTGATCAGAGCACACGATACACTGGAACGTAAACTTAGGCATTTTCCGCAGACTCTGCCTTAGCTTTGCGAGGTTTTTTAGAGGAGATTGAGACTGGCTCGTTAGCTGCTTCTTTTACAGGAGCTAGAGCGGGAGTAAACTTGTCTTTTAGTCCTGAATTTCTAATCTGTGCTCTAAGAGAGTCCATAGTTGTAGGATTATAGTCTTGTCGGCCCAGTAATCGGTTCATCATATTCGAAAGCTCGAAAATATTGGGCAGTGAATCCTTTAGTCCAGGCGAGAGTAAAAATAATTCTACGAACTCAGCTATAAGTTTATTCACATCTGCTGATGTCAGTTCGACCGTGTAGTTAATGTGTTTTTCACCGTTCATTTATTACCTCCTGGGTTATAGTACTTACTCGCAATAAAATTAATGTTCATCACAGCAAAGAATATGGCCAGTGTGAATAGTATTACCCATCCAGTATTACCGACAGCCAGGTTTATAAGAAGAAAGGGGGCTGTGATCATTAACACAAATATGTTTAAGTTTAAAATCAATCTTTTGTTCATGGTTTCTCTTTTCTAAAAAGTTCGTACAGACTCTTGTCTAGCCTGTGGTTAAAAGTAACTCCAATTGAGTCTAGCTTCTTCTCAACTTCTTTAATAGCGGTCAGAGCCACTTCTTCGGACTCCCACTCTTCTTCAGGATCGGCTTCTACTTCAATGAACCGGCCCACTTCTTTGAAGTCCTCATTGTAGCAAATATAATAAACTAGTACCACATTATTTTTAAGCCAGTAGATCCAACACATCTTATAGATTTGAAAGTTGAACCAGTAGCCTTTCTCTTTTGCATCAGAAAGTACCTTATCTAAATCCACTGTCAATTCAATAGCAGCATTTGAAGGCTCTTTGAGTAAAGACCCCTTGTCCATTCCAATCATCTTAAGGAAGGAATTATAAGTATCAATATCAGACTTCCTACTTAAATTTATCTCGGTTCTCTCAACATTATTAGACGCGACAGTTTTGGCTTTAGATGTCAGCTCTCTTTTTGCAGAAGTAGAGCCGCTTCGGTCTCTAATAAACTGATCCTTGTTTGCAGGGTCAGTATAGTAGTGATCCCATGATCCAACTTCTAAGAATTTTTTAATCGGAAACTCTTCGAAAATCTTCTTGACCTTCAACAGACCAAGCTCATTTTTCTGATACTTAAATTCTATCTCTTTGAATTTCATAGTTTTATTCTTACCTAACTAGGGCCTTCTGTCAATTCATCAGCGGGTTTTTGATATCCTTGTGGGTCACAAACGTAGTTTTATGAGTCTTTTCAAGTACTAAGGGCTGCTGATCTACGCGGAGGTTTTGCTCCATATAGAGGGAAGTTATCAGGAATTGGTCGATATAGGACTCTATATCTAAGTTCTGTAGCTTAGCGAGGTGCTTAGTGAACTTAGGGAGCTGTAATGTAATTGTCGTACTGAAGGTATCCGCGTCTTTCAAGGATAGATGCGGGAACTTCATGGGCTGCATCTTCCCAAGCTGATATAGTTCCTTTGCGTAAGAAAATTTTCGCTTCAATGGATTTAATTTTTGAAGGAATTTAAACATTAAAGATACCTTACTTTCTCTAAAGTGAGCCATGGTTTCAGACTCACCAAGACTCGCCCTTCTTATTAGGCATATGGATAGTGACTCCATAGGGAGCTTTAGCCCTTGAGTTCATTACCCATAGACTCTGATAGGTCACAAGGTCTTTGTTTGGGAAGTCACCATAACCGTCTGTGAGCATGATTACAGCGTTAAACCGCCCTTCCAGGGCCTTCTCATGCACAGGCACGAAACTCGTGCCTCCTGAGGTTGATCTGGCCCGATGGAAGCCGTTGAATTTATAGTAGTTTGTAATCCTTGTATCAAAAGCAGCTACCCATATCTCTACACCTTGGCCATGGATCGCGTAGATCTCGTTCATTGCTTCCGCCCACTCACCATCTGTATAGGAGCCGGACTCATCAAGACCCACTAGGATCCTAAGCTTCGGCTGCTTCTTAAACCCTGGTAGTTCTCCTGGGAATCGTCTATTGACCTTCTTCCAGTTATTGTGGCGGTCTGTGGATATAAGGCTATGTACAAACTGTCTTAATATAGTAACCCAAGGCAAGGCTTTCTTCTTTTCAAGATCTACCATGAAGGCTGTGATCTCGCCTGGAAGGCGTCCTCTGGTTCGACTCTCAGCTTCTTTCAGAGCATTATACACAATATTATCAACTAGATCTGGATCTTTTAGGCTTTCCTCAAAGTAACTGTGATCACTCTCAACAAGAGGACCACCACCACTTCCAGTGGAATTCATCCCGAGATTTTCCATCAACTCACTGTTCGATATAAGGGATATATAGTACTTGATCCAATCCTCGCCTTGTTTTTGGTCGAAAAATTCTGGGAATACAAAGCCACCACTCTTAAGAATCTCTTCCAATTTACCAGACAACTCCTTTTTGGCGTCTTCTGTCTTAGCAGTCTTAATCTGGTCCATAACACCCTTAGCTGCCATTACAGTGCTAAGACCTTGTTTAGGATCATCTTTTAAGGCTTGGTTGAAGCTATTAATCTCTGCGTCTACCGCGTAGTTAAACACCATCATGTTAGCTGGCTTTTTGAGCTTCGAGGAATATTGTTCATGAGCTTTTTGCTGAAACTGTTGGATATGTCTTCGTACAATATGTTGGAATTCATGTTCAATTACGCCAGCTTGAGTCTTTAGAGGCATTTCAGAAAGCATCTTCTGATTCAGGACCATCTCTAAAGTGTTCTTGACTAGTACACAGGCTGGGTATTCGATCTTATTATCTACCCTGATTTTGCAGCTTCTAAACAAGTTAGCATAGAAGGGGCTTCTTTTTAGGAGTTCAAACGCGATTTCATCGACAAACATACACCCTCCAGCTTTAAAAATCGTAGGTCTTTTTAAGAACTACTTTCTTTTCTTTCCCGCATTTCACACAAGAAAGATTCCTCGTTTCGTGCAGAACTTGGGAGGTTCTAGAGCCATTTTGCACTCTAGAAAAACCTCCCTTCTGCTTATATAGATGACGACATAAGGAGCGGCTCAATAGAAACATGAATCCAGTCCACATTAAACGCCCTTTTGAGCATTTATAAAGGAGTCGATTTCAGAAGATTCTTCTTGAATTCTCCCATATAGGTTCATGTGAGTTGTAGAAACATTGCCCCATAGATATAGCATAACTAATTGATGGGCGTTAGCTCTGTCTAGATTATCCTTCACAGAAGCTTCGTTAACGATGATCTTATGGGTCATATAGTTATACGAGAACTGATAGAAATAATCTTTAGGTAATTGACCTAAGAAGTCGATTAAATTCGAGAACTTAGTCTTATCTAGTAGTCGTTCAAAGTGTTCTTTTACTTCGGCAACTCTAACCTTTTTAAGCGTGGAATCTTCACTGTCGATATCATTTACGTAACCTGTAAAGGTTATTTGAGTTCTCAGTTTTTCAACTAAGCCAATGATTCCAGTCAATATAGTATTAACACTCTGTGAGACTAGATCTTCTCGACCTTCTTTACGAAACTCAGCAAACTTAGTCTTATTCTGGTCCCAAGAATCGAACACATCTTCGAAAGATAGTGGCTTCTCTTGAGAGTCCATAAAAGCTAGATAACTTGCAGCTGCTTCTCTTCCTAAAGTCGAGGACAAGATATCACTAATGATCTCAGAGTCAGTTAATGACTTAGGATCAATAAGCTCGGCAGCTCTAAATAACTTAGACGCCATTTCCTGTGTTCTAGGCGTAGGTTCGATTGGAATGCCTGTCTCTAATTTCTTAGATAATCCCATATGTTCATTTTGAAATTCCATGAACCGTAATAAATCTTTATGGAAAATACCTGATTCTTTTCCGTATCTTAGAACTTCTTCAGCCTGAGGTTCAAACGGAATGATAACAAATCGTTTAATAAAGGCAGAACTCATGACGTTAGCAGTGGTGTACTCAGAAGTACTAGGGTTAATAGCTGCTATGACTACTGAATCTTGGTGTAAATAGTGATTATGAACACGTTTCTCATACACTAATTGAAATAGAGCAGACTCTACATCTCTGTTGGCCTGATTCACTTCATCTAGGAAGAGTACGATAGGGCCTTCTAGCATCCACTCAGGACGTGCCCACTTAGTGTTCTTCTCATTACTGTTAACTTTAGTGGATTCAACTAGGTAGGGGAGTCCGATAAGGTCTCCGATATCCTGTTGAGATGCCATCAACTTAATGACCGTATGGTTAGGTAGTATAGACTTGGCCGTCTGTTCAACTACAGCACTTTTACCAATCCCTGAATGCCCAATAAGCAATGCAGGAACGTTACCTTTCATGCAATACTCAAGTAGTCTTTGTGTTCTTTTGATATTCATCGTCTCTCCTCGTCATCTAATAGTCTATCGAATTCAAACTCTATGCTTAAACCGTATCATGCAGTTCGAGAATAGACAAGGGGGTCCTAGAAAATATTTGGGAGATGTTTAGTTTGCTTTTTGTGGCGGTATCTGCTGAGAGCCCGTTTGAATTCGGGGTTTCTAATGCGGCTTAGTTCTTCGTCCACTCCTTTGACAGTGGAAAGACTGCAGCTAAAGCAAGCCTTTAGCACTTCCCTTGCTTCTTCATACTCAAAGCCGTAGACAGCCTTAAATTCTAGTTCGCCTGTTATAGGGGTGTTTAGAGCGTCTAGCTCCTTGGTTTGAACGTGAATATCCCTCTTTAATTTGCTCATTTTCTTCCTTTCCAGTTAATTACAACACTTACTAAAAAACGGTGTTAGAGGTCAACAGTACTGGGAGGCAACTGCTAAATTAACTATCCTCTGGTGACTCGCCCTCTGAAATACTCATAACTAGGTCCAACTCTTCAGCAAAAACTTGTTGCACCCATGCTCTGATAGCATCGGTTTGTGCTAATAGCATAGCCTTTCTAAAAACATTGTTATTAGGAAAAGCCATATCCATTGCCCTTGAGATAAACATAATCTTTGATGCGTCTGTTTGAATAGACTGTGTTAGTTCTTTGTACTCTTCTAATGTTTTTTCTTCACTCATAAATCGCCCTTGATCTTTTTGATTGAAATAATTAGGTCATCCACAATTAAGTCTGTACCTTCTGCCAGTTCTTGTCTAGACCAGTGACGAGTTTGTAGTTTCGTGTTGATCTCCACTTTTCCATCTTCAGAAGTTAAAATCGCTATGTATTCTCTGCTCATTTAATGATCTCCGGCTTATCTTGTTTTGGAATAGCCCACTGCTTAAGTTCAAACTCTTCCATCTGACGGTTTAATCTGACATCACAGTTTCTGAAAACGTGCACCATTCTATAAGTCTCGCCATCAGGAGCCTTGTTAATAATCTGGCCGCTCTCAATGCATACATTACCTTTTAAATTTACCAGGTATTGGTCTTTCTCTTTAAGAAAAAGCGTTGCGTTGACTGTCTTTGACGTGCAGGCACTCAAGAATATTAAAGTCAAAACCAATACTGCTAATAAGATCTTCATTAAAAGTCAAATCCAACGCTTAGAAGTAAATTACCATTTGTGTGTGCCTCTACACCTAGAGCTACTTCGTCAGAAACTTTTCTTTCGTAGCCAATGCCGCCTACTGCACCTCTATTGATAGAGATTGTATTGGCATTATGGTTAAGCTCATTGTTAGGTCCAATACCGAATAAGCCTCGAATCCTATTCTTCTTAGAAGCTGAAGACTTCTCAGCCTGAGCGGATTCGTTTGCAAAGGTATCGCCCATTAATGGCGTAGCTAAAAGTATTAAAATCAAAAATAGTTTCATTGTCGTCTCCTTTATGGTTGGAATACATTTCCAAATTGGTCGGTTAGAACGTTTGAGTTGTTTACACTAAATGAACAGCCAGAGCCATCAGTCGTGGTGAAACTCCCAGCAACTAGTTTGCTTAGACGTACTGTGAGTGCGCTGCCATTTTGGGAGAAGGAACTCACTAGACTGCCATTTTCAAGTCTTAGAATAACTTCTCTGAAAGCTGTTACAATACTGGGACAAGGAGTGATTAACTCTTTGATTTGATACTGTGATGAACTTCCTGGAACTCCTTGATTACCCTGAACTCCTTGATCACCCTGAACTCCTTGATCACCCTGAACTCCTTGATCACCCTGAACTCCTTGATCACCCTGAACTCCTTGATCACCCTGCTGGCCTTCGTTTCCATCACATACGACACTTGCGCTTGTGACTTCAGAATCTTGTAGACTACCATCTCTGTTAAGGTCTGGTCCTGACTTAATAAGGGCCCCCGATTCAGATGTACAGACGCTAGAATCTGCAGTAAATCTTGCAGAACTAATGAGGCTGTTTTTACCACTAGAGCCATCTAACCCATTTACTCCTGCAGCTCCTGCAGCTCCTTGAAGCAGGGTGTAGGTTTCGTCTCCACATCCTACTAAAAATAGGGTTGCCGATGCACAAACAGCGGAAACTAAAATTAATTTTGCTGCTCCGTACATTACTAGTTTAACTGGGTCCATGATATTGTCCTTTCTAAAAATGGGCCGAAGCTACAAAGAGGGGGTAAGTTTGCAGCCTCGGCTTCCGGCTTTCCTAACGGGGAAGTATAGGAAATTCTATTTAAAATTAATCCTAAGTCCACCTATAAAAAATGTTACCACATAGTTTGAGTTAGCGCCAGCCTCTATAGAAATATTCTTCGTGATAGGAATGTCTACATAAGCGTTGGCCACTACTGTGGGTACAATCTCTACCACACTATTTCTAATAGACCCTGGAAATTTGTCTACTTTGTTAGTAGTTTCACGTACATAGAGTCCGGCAGCTGCTCCCAAATGTAGGTGTGAAAAATATGTCCACACTGGACCGGCCATCAACGTACCAGCATTTTTACCGAACGAGTCTTTAAAGTACACTGCAGCACCTTGGAAATTCTTATGGCGGTAAAGGAAGCCCAAAGCTGGGTGAAAGGTCCAAGTCCCATCTTCAGATAGTTTATAAGGCATGGCATCTCTAACCGTATCATCCACATTCAGAATCCCATGCAATGTTACTGCTACTGGACTGATTGTCAGCGAGTGGCCTATAACTGCTGCGTATAGTAGAACTGAAATCATTTATTTCTCGATTTTAGTATAAGAGTAGCCACCGTTTCGGACTCTTTTAAAGAAGAAGCTCCCTTTAGATTCTGCAGACTGGAAGTCTTCATATATATCTAGAGGCACATCCTTATATTGATAGACAATCCCGCTTTTAAAGCGTACTTCTAAAACCTTCTCGGTTTTCTTATACCCAATAGAGGCAATATTTGTTGAATCGACAGCAGTTCTTCTCATATAGAGGTTCTCCCTTTGTTCATTTCATTTAGTATTCGCGTGGCTACAGCTGAAATCTGTTTGTTTCTGAGATATACGCAATAAGCAGATAGAATTTGAGTGTGACTTTTTGTCATTGCATCAAATACACAGCTAAAGCCGAGGTCTTTTTTCAGCTTCTTTTTAGTAGAAGCCCAGTTCACGAACTTAACTTTACCCTTAAGTTTTAGAAGACCTAATCCTGCCGGCAATTCGAAAGTAACTTCTATTGGAGTATTTGGAAGTAGAAGCTCTTCACTATATATGAAGACTCCTTTTGAAGAGATATCCCTCAAATTTTTATTCATATAGGAGTCATCTAATAATTTAAGAGTGGCTCTTTCAGATATTAACGGTATGCGAATTTCACTTCGTCGTTCTTTCATTTTGTTATCCCTCTCGTAACCTTATTGAAGTTTACGTATTCATATGTATAGTAGTCACCAGCTTTAGGATCATTCAAGTATTCAGCCTCTGAAATATTTTCCCCGTCCGCTCTACTATAGCCGGTCACTTGCTTGATTTCCCCTTCAATATCTAGGCTAACTCCACTTAGAGAGATGCCTCTAGTTTGCGCAAAGATTTCCAAGGCTTTTTCAATTGCTTCTTCTTCGGAGTGTGCTTTCACTTCAATAGGCTCTAAGTTAGTTCCACAGTTAAGGCCATTAACGCTATCGCAATCTATGCCGTGGTAGGGGGTAATCGTATATAGGTTCATGATATAAGCCTTTCTAAAAATCTAATCAACTTGTCTATATATAGGACCTTGCTTTTTTCAGCCGCGTCATTGCTGCCTTCAAGTTGTTCTTTGTCCGCTATGAGTTCATCTATATAGGTTCGGATCTTAGAAGCTGGGATGAGTCTACTTGAAAGTTCAATTCCCATAAGTTTTTCAACTTCCTTAATCAATTTAATTTCTTCCAATGATTTAGGTTTATTACTTTTTCAGTTCGTAACTTTATCTTGGTGCCTGCTTTGATATCCCAAAGTTTTCTAGTCAAAGCGCCCATTTCTTCACAAGTTCTCTTATAGATCTCGATAGATTCTGAATCCTTTGGGTTTAAAGTCTTAAGTTTAAAACTTAAAGTCTCTAATTCACACTCAATCGCTGCTTTTGAAAACGAATTAGTCATTAATTTCCTTCTCCGTTTCGGTCAGCTACTTCAAAGTATTCGAAAAGTGTATTCGAGGCGATATCTAGTACGTTAACTCCTCGACTCACTGAAGCTAGATGGTTAAAGTCTTCAGATGCTGGATTGGTTTCTTTGGCAAGACCATTAGCATAGATTTCTGCTTCCTCATATTTTCTGAAGGAAACGAGCTGGTCTATCATACCGTCATTAGTCTGGATCACTGTATATAGTAGAGTCTGTTTTTCTTTAGTTCCCATTTTTGCCTCCCTGTATTCTATTAAGTTCTTTATTTGCAAATTCTAAATTAGATCTCAAATTCGTGTGCTCCTCTAAAGAGAGGCTCAGATTTTTATCTTCTAGTAAAGACTCTATTAAAGTCTTTTGAAGCTTCAGCATAATCGCGACTGGGTCTTTCATACTCTCAATCCTTTCTACACACTTGAATTCGCGTCACTTCAGGCATATCAAATGCCTTATCTACATTATGGAACACAACTGGGGAAATGTCTATGCCCCCCGTGCAAATTTCAGGCATATTCATATATCTAATCCAATACAGGTCTAATCATTTCACCAAACACGCCTTTCCATCAAAATTAATTTGAAAGATCTTAAGACGTTGCTCAAGTTCTTTTATCATCGATTATTTTCCGTGCAAAGTAATAGTTACTATATCTCCTTCTTTGGCCATTTTAAGTTCTTTATCCTTTGGAAGCTTAAACGTTGCTTCACTTCGAAGCCACCAAATACTATCTTTATTTTCTAATATGACACTATTGTCATTTACCTCTAGGACTTGGCATTTCATTTGATTTCCCTTTCAGTTAATACTAATGTAAATTCTGGAGTAATATGAGAAGCTATCATAAATATAGGCTTTTTATACATTGGAGATCCTTTTTTCTGCAGTTTCTTAATACTTTTGGCTCTATTTTTAGCTTCCTTTAAAATGTTTTCAAGTTCGTTAAACCTTAATATATAAGTAAAGCATTCTTCCCCCAATGCGGTTACTTCTTTCATCCATATACGTCTACTAACTACTTCTAATTTTTTAATATATATCTTCCCATCGCCTAATTTCTTCAGTTCTTTTTTAGTATACTTTTTCAACACCTTTGAATTAATAACGGCCATATAGTTCCTTTCAATACATTATACTAATTAAATCTAAAAATCCTCCTGAGCGGGAACACAGGGACATATATGAGCGCAAATTGACATCGCAATAGATTTTGCGCTATATTTAATTTATAGCGTAATTAATTCCTATCAAAATCAAACAGATCATCTTTTAAAATACTATCAAAATCAGGTTCATACAATGAAATGAGATTTTTAGCACGTCTTTCAACTTCTTCATCTGTGGGAAATCGACCCAAACTTTGGAATAATTGAGATTCGGCTTCAATCCACATATCTTCCCAAATGGGGTCTTGGCCATAATAGTTAGTTGGATATTTCATTCTTATTCCCTCCGTATACTTATGGTATCAGAAATTAATACCAATTACAAGACTACTACCTAAAATTCCTAAGCCATCGGCCATCAAATCTTTGGCATGCTCTCTGCCTGTATTCCTGTTGCCATCCATGATTTCCTTAGATATTCCAATAGCACTAGTCGTTAATATTGACGTAATTAAACATGGAACTTTTTTTTCTATTACTTTTTCGCATACCGAATAGACAGTATGATTAATCGCCCATGATAGCCCAAAATGGGCAACTTTATCAACTGGAATTTGACCAATAGTTAAAGTTGACAATAAAACTAAATTAATCATAATAATTTATTTTCCATTCCACTGTAATCATTTCATTCGTCCTAAAATGCTAGTCAATAACATATCTTTAATGTTTAACAGATTTAAAACTCTGTCGTTGTCATATAAAGGTCTATCCAATTCAGAATTGATTAGAGCATTGATCTTTAATTCATAAGAAACTTGATTAATAACAGCTAAAAAGTCTTTTTCGTTTTGATTTAACGTATTATTCATAGTTTACAATACTCACTTAATCTTTACTAAAATCACGTAGATCGCAGTTCCTATTAATAGACCAATGACTATTTCCAGTATTCTATTCATTTTTGCATATACTTTGGCCTTTTCTTTCAATTTTCTAATTTGAGTATCTACGCCAAAATTAGGAGCTTTGATATTTTCCACAATTGTTATCCGTTACCTTTCATTTTATTACTTTTTTGATGCCTTCTCGTCTGCAATGTAGGCATCGTAAGCCGCATCGTAGGTAATTAGGAGATCTTCGTAGGCATCACTTGCTAATTTGTAAGCATCACGTGCTACATAGTAGTTATTTCTAGCCGCAAAGCATGCAGCACGTACTGATAGGTAGGCGGTCTTTCGCGCTAATTGTTTGTCTTCTTTGTTCACTTTGATGCTCCTTTTGTTTCTCCTTTTTTAAAAGCATAAAAAGCTGCCATATAGGCCGCTTTAGAATCTGTGCGATTGCCTAGGGCTTTGGTGGCAGACCTGCGGACATACCGATCTTCATGTTTGAGATCTTTAATGAGAGCATCGGTAGCGGCTTTAGAATCTTTCGTCATTTTATATCTCCTTTTTTAAAAGCACCATAAGCTTCTATATAGGCCTCGTAGGCCGCTTTAGAAGCTTTGTGTTTGCCTAGGGCTTCGATAGCAGACATGCGAACATCCGCGTCTTTATCATCGAGAGCTTTAATGAGAGCGTCAGTAGTTGCTTTAGAATCTTTGTTCACTTTGTTTCTCCTTTTTTAAAAGCACCATAAGCTCCCATATAGGCCGCTTTAGAATCTGCGTGATTGCTTAGGGCTTCAGCAGCATACCTGCGAACTTCCTCATCTTTATCATCGAGAGCTTCAATGAGAGCATCAGTAGCTGCTTTAGAATCTGCATGATTGCCTAGGGCTATGGTAGCATACCAGCGAACATCCGCGTCTTTATCTTTGAGAGCTTTAATGAGAGCATCAGTAGCTGCTTTAGAATCTTTGTGATTGCCTAGGGCTACGGCAGCAGACACGCGAATACCCGCATCTTTATCTTCGAGAGCTTTAATGAGAGCATCGGTAACTTTAGAATCTTTGTGATTGCCTAGGGCTATGACAGCATACCTGCGAACATCCGCGTCTTTATCTTTGAGAGCTTTAATGAGAGCGTCAGTAGTTGCTTTAGAATCTGTGTGAGTGCCTAGGGCTTCGATAGCAGACAAGCGAACATTCGGATCTTCATCTTTGAGAGCAGCTTTAATGAGAGCATCGGTAGCTTTAGAATCTTTGTGTTTGCCTAGAGCTACGGCAGCATACCAGCGAACATGTAGATTTTTACCTTTGAGAGCTTTAATGAGGGCATCGGTAGCTTTAGAATCTTTGTGATTGCTTAGGGCTTTGGTAGCAGACAAGCGAACATCCCGATCTTTATCTTCGAGAGCTTTAATGAGAGCGTCAGTAGTTGCTTTAGAATTTTCGGTCATTTTATATCTCCTTTTTTAAAAGCACCATAAGCTTCTATATAGGCCTCGTAGGCCGCTTTAGAAGCTTTGTGATTGCCTAGAGCTTCAGCAGCATACCAGCGAACATACCAATCTTTATCTTCGAGAGCTTTAATGAGAGCATCGGTAGCGGCTTTAGAGTCTGTGTGAGTGCCTAGGGCTATGGCAGCAGACAAGCGAACATTCGGATTTTCATCTTCGAGAGCAGCTTTAATGAGAGCATCGGTAGTTGCTTTAGAATCTGTGTGAGTGCCTAGGGCTTTGGCAGCAGACTTGCGAACACCCGGATTTTCATCTTCGAAAGCTTTAATGAGAGCGTCGGTAGCTTTAGAATCTTTGTGATTGCCTAGGGCTAAGGCAGCAGACAAGCGAACATTCGGATTTTCATCTTCGAGAGCAGCTTTAATGAGAGCATCGGTAGCTTTAGAATCTTTGTGATTGCCTAGGGCTAAGGCAGCAGACCAGCGAACATGCCAATCTTTATCTTCGAAAGCTTTAAGGAGAGCATCGGTAGCGGCTTTAGAATCTTTGTGGGTGCCTAGGGCTATGACAGCAGACTTGCGAACATACAGATCTTCATCTTTGAGAGCAGCTTTAATGAGAGCATCGGTAGCGGCTTTAGAATCTGTGCGATTGCCTAGGGCTTTGGCAGCAGACCAGCGAACATCCGAATCTTGATCTTCGAGAGCTTTAATGAGAGCATCAGTAGCTGCTTTAGAGTCTGTGTGATTGCCTAGGGCTATGGTAGCATACCAGCGAACATACTCATCTTTATCTTCGAGAGCTTTAATGAGAGCATCAGTAACTTTAGAATCTGTGTGATTGCCTAGGGCTATGATAGCAGACTTGCGAACATCCGAATCTTGATCTTTGAGAGCTTTAATGAGAGCATCGGTAGCTTTAGAATCTTTCGTCATTTTATATCTCCTTTTTTAAAAGCACCATAAGCTTCTATATAGGCCTCATAGGCTGCTTTAGAATCTTTGTGATTGCCTAGAGCTTCAGCAGCATACCTGCGAACATCCGCGTCTTTATCTTTGAGAGCTTTAAGGAGAGCATCGGTGGCTTTAGAATTTTTGGTCATCTTACTTTCCTCCTTTGATTAGAGTTAAGCCCTTGAAAGCCTTCTTGTCTGCATTGAAAGCCTTGTAGGCCGCTTTAGAATCTTTGTGTTTGCCTAGAGCTTTGGCAGCATACAAGCGAACATACCAATCTTTATCTTTGAGAGCTTTAAGGAGAGCATCAGTAACTTTAGAATCTGTGTGATTGCCTAGGGCTTCGATAGCAGACCAGCGAACATGCCAATCTTTATCTTTGAGAGCTTTAAGGAGAGCATCGGTAACTTTAGAATCTTTGTGGGTGCCTAGGGCTATGACAGCAGACCAGCGAACATCCGAATCTTGATCTTCGAGAGCTTTAAGGAGAGCGTTGGTAGCTGCTTTAGAATCTTTGTGATTGCCTAGGGCTAAGGCAGCAGACAAGCGAACTTCCGAATCTTGATCTTTGAGAGCTGTAATGAGAGCATCAGTAGCTGCTTTAGAATCTTTGTTCACTTTGTTTCTCCTTTTTTAAAAGCACCATAAGCTTCCATATAGGCCTCATAGGCTGCTTTAGAATCTTTGTGTTTGCCGAGGGCTATGGCAGCAGACAAGCGAACATCCGAATCTTGATCTTTGAGAGCTTTAATGAGAGCATCGGTAACTTTAGAATCTGTGTGACTGCCTAGGGCTATGGCAGCAGACCAGCGAACAACCGCGTCTTTATCTTCGAGAGCTTTAATGAGAGCATCGGTAACTTTAGAATCTGTGCGATTGCCTAGGGCTTCAGCAGCATACCAACGAACAACCGAATCTTGATCTTTGAGAGCAGCTTTAATGAGAGCATCGGTAACTTTAGAATCTGTGCGATTGCCTAGGGCTATGATAGCAGACTTGCGAACATAATCATAATCGTCATCGAGAGCTTTAATGAGGGCATCGGTAGCTTTAGAATCTGTGTGATTGCCTAGGGCTTTGGTAGCAGACAAGCGAACATAATCATAATCGTCATCGAGAGCTTTAATGAGCGCATCGGTGGCTTTAGAATCTGTGTGATTGCCTAGGGCGTCGATAGCAGACTTGCGAACATACAGATCTTCATCTTTGAGAGCTTTAATGAGAGCATCGGTAGATTTTGTGTCTTTGTTCATTTTGTTTCTCCTTTTTTAAAAGCACCATAAGCTCCCATATAGGCCGCTTTAGAATCTTCGTGTTTGCCTAGGGCTTTGGCAGCATACCTGCGAACATGCGAATTTTCATCTTTGAGAGCTTTAATGAGAGCGTTGGTAGCTGCTTTAGAATCTTTGTGATTGCCTAGGGCTTCAGCAGCATACAAACGAACATTCGGATTTTCATCTTTGAGAGCTTTAATGAGAGCATCGGTAACTTTAGAATCTGTGTGATTGCCTAGGGCTTCGATAGCATACAAGCAAACATAATCGTCATCGAGAGCTTTAAGGAGAGCAGCGATAGCTTTAGAATCTGTGCG